>Ga0228711_1004688_pt1 | contig 20936 bp, 10 predicted proteins | sample MedpolnodulmetaG_2_FD_177996 | JGI IMG/M metagenome (GOLD analysis project Ga0228711, IMG submission 177996) | Root nodule microbial communities from Medicago polymorpha collected in Santa Monica, California, United States - brown nodules | ecosystem: Host-associated > Plants > Roots > Nodule... | reverse complement strand
TTGCCAAATGTATCCATGCATCAGCAATACTGTTTAACTTTCATATAAACCCATAATTTTAGCAAATAGGGATAGAGTATTTTATATTTTACATTAGGTAACAAAAGTAAACCTCACACCATAAGGTCATAAACAAACAAAGCCTTGCTACATGAATTCATTAATCAAAACTGTTTGTTAACCTCCATATTCTCTCTGGATTATTCTATAAATCTCACAGATAAAACAACCCAATATCATGTGCATAAAAGAACAAATGAACTCAACCACACGAATTCACAAATCAGAACTACTAGTGATGTTGGCAATAGCAAAGAAGACAAAAATGGTTGGAAATAGAACTATTTATAGACTTAGATTCATGTATGATGATTATATTTATAACATCCGTGCATTCAGAGAGTTGCACTTGTACTACAAGCTATTATCAAATTTTATAAAGCGATTTTCACCTTTAGTCCATCTATAAGTCGCCCAGGCATGCTTCCAACATAGGTTCTCCTATGTCCTCTAATATCAGCTTCATCCTTGACTCCACCAAGTGATATGCGGATAAATTTTCTTCCCAAAGCAGAAGCAATAGAAGATGCCAATGATGTTTTCCCGACACCTGGTGGTCCAACAAAGCACAACACCGGACCCCTTGCATCTGGTTTAAGCTGCGATGCATGCATACACTTAAATTAGAAAAACATTAAACTTTACAATCCGGTAGATACTGACAGGCATAGTAAAAGGGTATTTAGCAACCTTGCGAACTGCCAGGTATTCAATAATCCGTTGCTTGACCTTCACTAAACCATAATGATCACTGTCCAGTCGCTTTTGTGCAGCTCTTAAGTCCAGCTCAATCTCTTCGCTGGCCTTCTGCCAGGGAAGATCAGCAAGAAGATCTAGATAAACGCGCGAACTGTTATAGCCAGGTTGCTGAGGCTGCATTTTTTTAAGCCTCCTGAGAGAAAAATTATAGTAAAATGAACTGATTATCTCTACAAGGTTGTAGAATCACTTTGATAATGACAATATCTGATTTTTCATCAATTTACTTCCATATATAGCAAGTAATTCCGCACAAAGATCAATCATCACCATATTTCATAATGGTTCTATCAAAAAGTACCTCAATTCTCTGTGTGCATGTTTCCATACATTTGGTGGCATTCCTGCACTCTGCATCTTTCTTTCAAGGGCAACCAGGTCATCCTCATCATCCTCGTTATCACCAAGTTCTTCTTTTATAGCCCTCATCTGAAATAATATTTTGCAAATAGGAAACAACAACTCAATTAGATACAGACCCTAACTAAATAAGAAACCATTAAAGTGTTCCTCTACAGCAAAGCTGACCAAGACTTTTTAAATCATTGCTATAATAGATCACTATTTTATCAGCATATTACTGCCATGAATATGATGGAAAGCAGAAACACCGACTCTATACTGCTTTCCTTTCCCTCCTAAGACAAAAACTGTCATACTAACTTGGTAGCTAAATGAAGTATATCAAAGATTCATCTAAATCTAAATCTAACTACAACTGATGGCTTTAAGACTAAATATTTTAATGTCGGGCTTGTAACCCCACAGACCATCGTTCTCAGAAAAGCAGAAGGTACAGCAGTGATCACTAAAGCAGCTCGCACACTGATCATGTCACACAAACTTCGTATCCATAAAATTAAAATGTGGTAGAAGACTATAATGAAAAGTTACTATCAATCAGTCACACACCTAGATCTACCCTGTATCACCTAAATAGTGAGGAAATGTTTGCTGGAGCTAAGATAAGGTATACAGCTCAAAAGGAGTTTGTTAGAGCTCAAATGTAAATGTAGGTCAGGTTCTGGATCATGCAGAAAACAGGCCAAAAATGTAGCTTGTCTGCTCTAGGACAAATACGAAAATAACGAGGCAGAATTAGTCAGAGGCAGTTGTATGATAATGGCAGGACAGTAATGCAGTAGCTATTAATTGAAAAATTGGACAATTCTGCAGCAGTTATTAGATTGCGTGTGGTGTGGTTATAAGGAGGATTTGTGACTGTTTCTGGGATTGTGTGTGGTGTAGTTATAAGGAGGATTTGTGACAGTTTCTGGTTCACATTCTGTTTTTCTTGTGTAAGGCTGAGAGTTGTTTTCTTAAAGGCAAGCGCATTGGCTCTAAGGTGGTAGGGAAGTTCAAGTACCAAATTTGTGTGTTCGTGTACACGAGGATTTCAATGGAGATTCTGTTTTAAATCCTCTGTTATTATCCAGCTGTCATAACGGTCAACAAAAACCTTTGCTACAAACATAATTGAATGTAGTAAGGAATAAGGGGCTGTTAGTTTGGGATTTGTTTTTAAGATTTTTTTTAAACCAAAAAACCACTTTTATTATTTTAATAGTGTTAGTTTCTGACTTTTTTTAAAAACTATTCTTAACCTTAAAATGAAAATCTACTCCTAGTAGCTTTTCCAAAACTATTTTTTCTAAAAACAAGGAACATAAGTGTAAAAGATTCAAAATAAAAAAAAAATAGTATTTTTATGATAGTAAACAAATGGAAATTAGCTTCAGCTTTTTTCAAAGATTTCTAGAAAAAATCTCTAGATTTTTTTAAAACAAAAACAATTTTTTTAAGCCAAAACAAACACACCCTAAATCTTTGTCAATATAGTCCCACACCCTTGTACTAACATTTGACAAATATAAAAAAAATGGTGTGAGAAAGCTTGCCTGCTGACGCAGAAGAAATTCTTTTTGAGATTTTGACAATTGGCCTTCAACCTTCTGTGTAATTTTCTCAGCTACACGTATTGACTGTTGAAAATAGACGGGCACAAGTAGAATTAAAGACAGATGATATAACACCTGACCCATGATAAGCATCATTAACTCCATTACTAACCTGTAAATGCCTGTCAACTAATTCAGTTGCTTTTGAAAGCCTCAATTTAGGGCCAACTGAATCCAGCATAGATAGTTGTTCTTCAAAACTTATCTCAAAACTTGCAACAAATATATCAGCCAGCTTATGAACAGGAATGTTATCCAAAAGGACTTTTGTTCTTCCACCGTTTTTTTGTTTCTGTACACAAGCAACAAAATGAAAGCTACCATTACAAATGCAATACAGAAAAAATGGCATGCCCAAAATCTTATAATCAATAGTGCATACCCATAACAGAAGTCCATATGAATTACTATTAGACTATGCAGAAACTATTGAGATGTAAATACAGCAGCCCAAATAGTTATTTTAAAGTCCATATTCAAACTACTTACTACAAACACAGGACTATAACGATATCATTCAACCAATTATACTCGAACACTAGGAATTTAAAGTTCAATGCTCAAATGGAATTTCCATGTTTTTCAGTTAATGTTAGTAGAAGTGATGAAGCTACAAGGTTTTACCAGCTCCAGAACAGAAATAAGCTCCGTTGCTGTTGCTTTGAACTGGCGAGACAACATTATGTAATCTGGGTCTTGCTCTAATTGTTCCATCTCTAGATTAGAAAAAACAGAAGCAACTCAGCATCTTCAAAGATAGTGATCAAATCCTATTACTGATAAAATCATCCGGGAAATGCCCAAAAATTATTTTTTCACTTCTAAAGTGGTGCTACTATGTTAATTTGAAAACAAAAAAATTTGAATAATAAACAATTTCAAGACCTAGTAAACTAGCATACCATTCCCAGTTAGAAGGTAAAAAAACAACGAATATTACTGTCATTTTCTTATCTTTGACATTTTTTCAACAGGCAACTGACTGCATCTTACTAAACTTAAAACATATCTCAGAACGTTCTCAGACATAATCAAATTATCAGGGATAGTAGCCTAATTACTAGCAGTGCTTATGCCTTATGTTTTAGTGATCGATGCATTCATATCAAGAAAACAAAAAATGTGATATATAATATTTACATCAAATGAAAAGCTCAGATCTCCGCTTAGTACTGTAAGGCAAATTTATAGCAAAATCATCAAACCTTTGGAGAAGCATATTGCTATGAGGTATTCAACTGTTAAATGACATGACTCTTAAGTCTTATCCAACTTCTGTCGTTTTAATTCGTTACAAAGCAAACTGAAAAGGTGTAAGAATACACATTTCCTACACAAAATCTGATGCCTGAGAAAAAATGAATGACATACCAATCTTAGTCATCTCAAGGGAAGATATCTTTGCAGTATGGTATATTCCTCTTGTGCTTAGTTCCAGGACACTAAATCTGCACAAACCTTCAAGAACAACAGTGTATGTGACCCTCCCACTTGGTTTCTCTACTCCTCTTGATAAATGTAATGGTCGAGCAGCAACCCCCCTGAAATTGAAGGTATATTAAAATCAACCTCAATTTGCCGGTTTTACTTTCCAAATAGCCAGAAGATAAATACGTGATACACTCTACAACATCAAAACATTATTTGGCCTTAGTAATTATGAAAATCTGAAAGTGGAAATATAACGGAGAAGCCATCAGTTAGAACCCTCACCCCCACCCACACATCTAAGACAAAAAAGAGAACAACAAAATAAAGAACACACCAGGAAAAAAGGGAAAAAAACGTGACTGAAATAACTTCACTCATATGAGATTGACCGACTAACTGTTCGAATTTACAATTTTATTAAATTTATAATTTTATCATCAACCAACTTGATTTGAGATTCTTAAAGTGGCATGAAAGGTATTCGCTTGATCTATACCTGTTGTGCCAATGAACAATGTCATTCTGCTTTTTGGTATCAGGCTTGATAGAATCTGATGAACTGTCTTGAAGTTTTGAGCTTTGGTTTAGAATATCAGTTCCTGCGCCTGCAAAGAGGCAGAACAAAAATACATATTAGAAAATCATTTTTTCTACGGTGTTTGGTCCAGAGAAAATAGAAGGGATTGTAGAGATTTTTATGAGCTTGTTTTATTAGGTCTACAATTTGAGAGGGAGGCGATGAAAATGAAGCGGGCCAAAATTTGTCCGTCCTTAATTTTGACTCATTCAAATAACGGGGGTTTGCGACAGAGAGAAATAGGTTTAAAACATTTCAATATAACTAAAATGACCTAGCTTAATGTCAGAATTTGAAAGAAAAAAAAAACTACACCACCACAACAAAACACCATCCACCACCATCTTTGGGCGCCTTTCACTACCACAATAAACTATCACCATCCTCTACTGCTGTTCTCATCGCCGGGCACCCATCACCATCGCCATGTGCCAAGGCCACGCGGTACCCTCTACAATGACTACACACCCTCCACCATAGTCACCCTCTCTTAGCATCACATTTGACACCTGGCACCTATGAAGCGCGGACTCCGAATACAGACATGACACAGACACATCGACACTGCTAATTTTTAAAATATAGGACACTGACACCAATACATACACATTTATTTATTATAATTAAATAAAATATGAACATTATGTATGAAAGTTCTCCCGTGAGCATAGCTCAGTTGGTAAGCTCAGTTGGTAGGGACATGCATTATTATATGCAGGGGCTGGGGTTCGAACCCCGGACACCCCACTTATTCTCCTTGAAAAAGGTGAATTCTAGCCGCTAGGCTACTTGACCAAAAAAAATAAATCTATGAAAGTTCTAAATTGAGAACTAAAATATATATGTACATCTAAATTGATCAATTTGGTACACTACACAAAAGTTGTTTAAACAAAATATGACAGTTTTTCACCTCATTCATCCATCTACTATACCGAAAAGTTAAAAATGAAGTTATCAAATTTACTGTCTTCAACCCCTACAATGATCATCAGTACTTCAACTCGTCTCTAAGCCCCATAGAAGTGTCCGATAAGTGTCTAAGGAGTGTAAAAGTGTGTCGAAGCAAAGAAAAAAAAGTTTGTTTTAGGACACTTGTCTGACATGTGTCGTAAGGGTGTCGGACACCGATGCGTGTCAAACACCTGGGCACGCTTAATGTCAGAGGTGTCCGTGCTTCAGAGCCCGACACCTTCACCGCTGCTATTACCACTTCACATTTCCGTCGCCAAGCCACTACCCCTTGACAACCTCCATTACTGCAGCTTAACACCCACCGCCATCTCTGTCACCATTCGACACCCTTCATCTTTGCCACCACTGAACAACACCTATTGCGAATGGTACCCTCCATTATTGCCATAGATGCCTTACTCCTACTACCACACTACTTTCACTTGACACCCATCAGCACCACCACCAGCACAATAAAACATTCATTACAACAAAGGTAAAATATAAATTAGTTAGATATCCCCTCCCCTTATAAACCAAACAAGAAGAGGGTTATTTCACCTCCCACTTTTATTTCAATCAAACACTTGTTGAGATGGAAATAAGGGAAAAAGTCCAGCATATCACCTTGAGATGCAGCAGGACCCGATGAATTAATTTCAAGAGCATCACGCACTGGAAGGATTCCAATCAACCCTTTCTCTTCTTTCTGCCAAAGTTCTTGTTCCACCAACTTCACACTTCATTAACAAAGGGAACTGTCACGTATTGTACTTGAAGACAAATGCATAAATCAAACAACACTTTTGCACATATCACACCAATACATTAACTTCTGAGCTAAGTATGGATAAATCACAATATACAATTGTCATGCAAACAAATTTTATGTTGGATCATAGTGAACAGGTATTTGAAAATCGTTTAAAACTCCAACAACGATGGAAGTCACCTTCTGTAAGTAGACACTCACGCCCTCCTCGTCTTCTGAGCTGAGATGCTCTCTTGATCAGTGCCGTTTCAATTCTTTCAACAAGAACAACGGAAAATGAACATGTGTGTTTCAAAATTCAACTAATATTTGTTTTTCCTAGTTTTTGTTGAACTGACACCGATCAAATCATTGTCTGAGCCATAACGACGAGATGGACCACGAGCTTCTAGTTCCGAGGAGCAATGTCATTGAAGTTTCAAGTAAATTTGAAGTACTTGAAAATGCATGGTATTAATATAAAATCACAAATCATATATTAAAAAAGATAATTGATAATAATAATATTCAAAAAGTTAAAAAAAGAAAATTAGCATAAACATAACTAAACCACTAATCAAACTATTATTATAGTATAGTATTCTGATTTACTATGTCTAGAAATTCAAACAAACGGAAAAGTAAAATAAAAAAGAAATTGGAAGCTGAGAAAGTAGAAATTAGAATGATATTAAGAATTTATGTTATCGCACGCACCTGCTAGGGGAAGTGCAGCGGATTCTGATGATGGCGCCAGGTAAGAGGACTTTGTTTCTGAAAGGAAGGATCGCTATGCGACTCGGAAGTTCCACCGATTCGGCCATCTCAACGAAGGAATCAGACAAATTCAGCGGAGGAACTAACTCTCTTCGTTTTCTTCATACGCTTCCCTATTTATATATCATATTCCATTAATCAAACCAAATTGAATTTGGATTCTACTCGTTCGTCTTTTTTATTTTGAGTTAAACATGTTTTTTATTTATTTTTTCTTCTTCAAAACAATATTCACTTTAAGTTTAGCTTTAGCTTCGTTGATATAGACAATTCGTAATATGAGTTAAGATCTCTCCATTTATTATTCTTTTTATTTATCCATTTTGAGAGATATAGACACAAAAAAACGAAAAGCTAAAAAGTAATTAATGATGGTGGCACCTACATAATACTAGGACTCACTATATATTTTATGTGTCTATCTCTAAATTGCATCCTCCATATATTATACCAAACGGAGAGAATCTTTATCTGGGTAATATATGTAAGATTTGATATTCGAACCGAAAGCCACAAAAACAAGTCCTGTAAACCAAAAAAACAAGTCCTAAAAACCAAAAAAACAAGTCCTAAAAACCAAAAAAACAAAATATATCAAGTTTTCATTTGGTGGTGTCTGGGTTTCGAACCTCAAACCTTACATAAGTATTTTTCCCTACCAACTGAGCTAATTTCTTTAACTTTTAATTATTATGAAATTTTCATTTAGTATTTATTTTTAAGTTAATTTTTATATTTTTTAATAAAATTGTGTAGACTTTTGTAAAAATCTTTTAAAAAAATACATTTTTTTAACAAGACATAAATTAAATATAAACTTTTAATCGTTAAAAAATATATAATTCATATTTAAACCATATTTTGTTAAAAAATTCTAATTTTTCTAAAAAATTTTATTCAAAAATATGAATTCTACGTATAAATTTACTTTAAAGGATGACCAAAAGTGAAGATGGAAAACTTTTGGGGGAATTACTCACTTTAATCTCTGAAAGGGAAATGAGTAATCACTTTAATACTGACAAATTGCAAAATAGTCCTTGAATGTAGACTCTGTTGGTCAATTTCAGGGACTAAAGTGACTAACAGAGTCTACATTCAGGGACTAAATTGACAAACGGAGTCTGCATTCAGGGACTAAATTTACTAACATAGTCTACATTCAGGGACTATTTTGCAATTTATCTGCATTCAGAGACTAAAGTGACGATTTCTTTACTACTCAGAGACTAAATTGACTAATCTTCCAAAACTTTTGGGACTAAAAGTTGAAGAATTTTTTTGAGAGATTAAAACAAAAAGTTGACATATTTATAGGGATCAAAAACATAGTTAACTCTTTTATTTTTTGGTAGTGAATATACATCCCTTTAAAAAAAACTAGTTATCTATCGATTATCATAATGATTTTGTTTTATTGCTAGTCAAAATTTATTTTTTAAGATGAATCAAAGAGTATCTGAGATTCGAATAACATTAATGAATCAAAGAGTATCTGAGGTTCGAATAACATTATGAATCAAAGGGTATTTGATAACTTATTTAAGATTGGTTTGTACAAAATTGTCATAAAAATATTAGAGATTAATATGAGATTACTTTTCGTACAACCAAATTAATTAGTTCATCCATCATAATGAATTAGGAACTACTAATAATTCGAGTAAATCATTAAATTGGTCATTGTCTTTGTAAACTACCCTTAAATTAGTGTATGACTCTATTAATATTTTAAATTAGTCATTGTCTTTGTCAAAAGTTTCTCAATTAAGTCATTGTATTTATGTTTTTATCACATGACAAGGGATCTAATTGAGAAATTTTTGACAAAGACAAAGACTAATTTAAAATTTTAATAGAGTCATAGACTAATTTAAAAATGACTTACAAAGATATGAGTCAAATTTATGGTTTAGTCCTAATAATTTACACTCGTACAAAATTGTCATAAAAATGTCAAAGATCAATGTCAGATTACTTTTTGTCTAAACTAATTTGGATGGAGAAAAGATTACGTGAACTCAAATTGATTCTTTGTTCAAATTTTTATTGCTATTTTGAATTATGTTTGCTTGTAAAAGTTCATATCGTGTATTTCAAGTAAAATTTTTATGATATATCACTGTTATAGATAATTTAATAAAGATATAATTTAAATAGTTAAATTATTAAATCAAGGCTTAATAAAAGTTTTTGCCCCCAAACTTTTACGAAGTTGTGATTTTAGCCCCCTATAAAAAAACTACAAAACCACCCCATAAGTTTTGCAACTGTAGCAGTTTTAGCTCCCAAGGCAAAAAAAAACACGTGGCACCTCACTTAGGGTGCCACATCAGTGTAGACTGAGTCAAAATTGACCTTTGGGGCCAAAACTGCCACATGTGCAAAACTTAGGGAACGATTTTGTATTTTTTTCCTCTTAGGGAGCCAAAAACACAACTTTGAGAAAGTTAAAATGCTAAAACTGCTATTAACCCCTAAATTAATGATATTTTAAAGTCTAACAATGATATGTCATTCTTTAAGAAAAAATAATGATATGTCATCCTTTAAAACAAATGATATATCATGAAAAACTTCACTTGGAACAAGCCATGTGAATGTTTGTATAACAACAGATATTACAATTGTTAAGAGAAAATTTAGAGGGTTTTTTTTAAGAAGTTTTTTTAGAGTGACTGAAACTAAAAGTTGATATGTTTAAAGAGACTAAAAATATATTTAACTCGTCCATAAGTTCTCATTCAGCTGCCAAAAATATCAAAAATACTAGAACGAACGTCTAGAATTCAAATCTGGACTCCTTCACATATGCGTGAATTTTCAATGATTATTGTTATTTTGTTTATCTACAAAGTAAAATTTATTTAGCACTAAAAAAAATTATATTTTTAATATGGAAAATGTTAACGAGTGCCCTCGGGGCACTCTTTAACACCTTTAAAAAGTAACTTTTTTGAAAATTAATGTAATCAATGCATTGGAAGTTTAAATTTTTGACTTTTTTTTATAGAATAATTTATTCTTTTGGAATGCTTTAAAGAGTGTCCCGGGGACACTTGTTAACAAGACCCTTTTAATATTTGTGAATGTTTATAATCGTGTTTTTTTTTCGATTAATCTTTATATGAATTTTAAATTTTTAGTCTTTGTAAACAAATTATTGTCAATTTTTAACTCCATCTTGCACACCAAAAGCATGATGGGGTCACAAGTAGCTAAGAGAAATGCCTGCAATCATAGTAGGTAAAAACAGATGGGATGCTTCAAACACGAATTTGTTTCAAGAGCACCAATTATTCCACATTGTTACGAACCAATAAACTGGATTTAGAATATAGAGTATGAAAGAGAAGAGTATATTTATCTCATTTTATTTTTTTTATAAAAAATAAAACAAACAAGAAGAGTATAATTATCATAATCCACTTCTTCATAAATACTATATTTACAAGGATTAAAGCACTTTAATGTTTTAGGGGGGAAAATGAGACAATACAAGATGGTTTCTACCTCACTCTCACAAAAAGGATCGACAAGAGCTATAAACATTGACCCCTCTATGATGCAACTTTCAAGGTATACCTCATAGAAAGAGATTTATGGCATCCTTTGCCTAATGAACAATTGCTCGCTTGCATACACTTTGAGCTTCCAAATCCATCCCAGGCTTCCGGATTGTGACTAGATGATGATTAGCAAGCAATCACTTATAGCCACTCTTTGTGGAATAGGTTCCATTCAGGTGATGTTTTCAATTCCAAGTGTCTTCCAAGTTTTGAACAAAGCAAGGACTAAGAGTTTGTATAAGGCGAGATAAATCATTGGGCAATTAAGTTGTTACTTGCAAATTTTGAATAAATATTGTCGAGCGAACTAAGTTCATTCTTCAACTATGTTAAAAGAAATATAAAAACCTTTACAATCTCCCGCAAGCGAAGTCAAGGCCTTTTCGAAGATAAATTTTAAGAAAATTGAAGACAAATGCTCTCAAAGTCATTCGAAATCTAAAATTTGTAACTTCTCAAAACTATCATACTTAAAGTGTACAAAATATGTATTTTTTTTCAAAGATCGGTTAAAAGATTTTTTAGCGCCTAAAAGACATAAAAACTTGAAGAAGGTTTCAAGGAAGTTAGACATATGACATTCATGCGTTCTAGGAGTTAATTCATTTCCTTTTTTTTTTTTTTTTTTTTATGAATAGTAGAATCAAACTTATGCAAAGGAGTTCATTTCTATTACATAAAACTTGTCTATATATTAGATAACACATTCACCCTCACAGGATAAACATCTCATTGGTTCTTGAAACGAGCAATGTAACATTTCTTTTTTATCTTTATTTTCTTGATTTATGTACTTTTTTACTTCTACATTTTTTCATTTTTACTCAATCACGTGTTTCTTATATATGTCACAAATTAAGTTTTGTGGCCTTAAACCCATCAACTAAGAACCATTTAAAAATCTAACATGAGTCCCATATTGATCCCCCGGTTCATTTGGTTGGAAGGAAAGATTTTCACGTCAACAAAAGTATGAAGCTTAGAAACCACACAAGTATTATCCGCCCAAAAATCTTTTTAAATTCAACTCATCTTGTGCAGTATCCTTAACAATATTACTCAAAAGTTTTTTGTACAATCCAAGGTCTAAACCAAATATTTGAATCACCATATCTTATCTTATATTTGTAACCATTCTAACAAAGCTTAAAGCATTGAGAATAGCTTTTCACATAGATGAGTCAGTGAATGCATAGTTTTATCCTTCCCACTACACCAAATGAAATCTCTCACATATTTATCCAACCTCTCACAATCATATTGAGGAAACCAACTTATTTGCATGGTATAAGAGGGTAAAGCAGTAAAAATAACATTATCAAAGGTAACTTAACCGAGTTAATTAAGATTCAGTCGTCCTTAGTGCGGATGGTAGTCTTATCTCCAACGCTAGTTTAAGGGTTTACTTGTTGAGGAGGCATGGTGGTAGTTCTATCTCTAGTTAATGGGGAGTGTGTGGGATGCTCAATAGTTCTTCATGTTGAGGTGCATGCGTTTGATGAGGATCAAGCTTTTTTGGGAAGCATGCATGTTTCAAAATTATCATGTGTTACTTTGATTCTTTGCAAGTTATAGAATTATTGCATGGAGAGACTTAATTTTTTCATCATTATAAAGAGTGGGTTATCTCTATGCATTATATATAAAGAGTGGGTTAGAATGCAGTAGGAGACTCTCAACTAGTAATAAACACAACAACCATTCACACTCTTATAACCATAACCAGGTCTTAATATATTCTAGCATAAAAGCAATTCAAGAAAGACAATTTATTTTCATTCTTTCGAAGAAACCATACTTGTTTCCATGAGCAATCATCAATTGGAAGCCTATTTATGAATTAATAATCATCCCTACCCAGTTTTTTTAAAAGACGACGGATCCATTTTTTTTTCAAACCATTGGTATTTAAAGATGGATCCATTTTTAATATTTGAACCGGACACCCAATTTGATTAGATTGGTCCTACTATTTGTGAGAAGGTGCATTAGAAAAAACCTAAGTCACACACTTGACAAAAATCTAAAACGAGTTTATAAAGACAGACTTTATCTTACAAATTTGTTTTATAATTGATGAATTAGGTCGAATGAAAAAAATGAAGCAATGGGAAAGCCTACTTGTGTGAAGTCAATAAAAAAAATCAGCAAAATAATATACACAAACATAAAACTACGTAAACATCTCAACCCAAACTAGGCAAGCTTAAATCTACTCTTAAATATGAACATAATTAAAAAAAAAATGTCAATTTTCATATATTGTGTTTTAAATTTCTAAAGTTAGATGATTAATTTGAGAAAAAAATAAATAAATGGTGAAACAGAAACTTTGAGTTAAATTAGAAGATCTACGGAGTAATTTAGTAAAAGAGAAAAATATAATGGAAAGAAAGAGAAGGCCTAAAATAGAAATATATTTGTGCATAATTAATATCAAGAGTTTAAAGAATGCCGCATGCAAATATAACACATTACATAACATAAAACGGCCAAGCCTTAGCTCAGTTGGTAGGGACATTGCATAATTTATGCAGGGGCCGGGATTCGAACCCCGGACACCCCACTTCTCCATATTTAATTGTGTGAGCTCAAGCCACTAGGCTATTAGACAAAAAAAAAAACGGCTTATTAAAAATAAAATAAAAAACTGCTAATTGTCTACAGGGACATAACAATATCTCAAACCAAAGTAAATCTGTTACATAAGATGTAATAACTTATTTAATGTATATAATATGATATTTTTTATCTTCTCAAAGTGCAAGTGAGGTTATTTCATCGTCTTTCCAAATCCCATCCTCGTATCTGAACCATCTAGGAAGCCCATCATCTGCCTTTGTCCTCTGACACATGATGCATGATTCTTCCATGCATGTGTAGAACTCACGCAGCCTAGAACCCTTCTCAATGATTATAGGATCAATACCACTAGAAAACATATATCCTTCATGAGGATATGGAAGAGGTACCACATGACAAGAATGTGAAATGTTGAGCACTTCTAAGCCTTTTAGCTCATCTAATATTAAAATGAGAGCTTCTTTCGACAACCCTGAACATCGAAGACTCAAGACTTTCAAGTTTGGAAGAAATGCAATGAGTGAGTAAGCAAATGTCATGTCAAGACACCCCATGACCTTGAGTTCTCTAAAGTTCTTGCAATGCTTTGTAATTTCTTCAAAAACATATCCTGGGTATTCAATGCAAGGCATTGTCATGGACTCTAGATTTGTCCACACCCTAATTGCCCTTAGAATTCCTATCTTCTTGATACGGTTCCAAGATACAAAGACTAGTCGTTTTACATGTGGGCACCTGCCATAATGTACACAATACAATACAATATCATCTAATTAAATTAAACAATCTAATTGGTAGTCGCGAGAAAACATTAGTAGTACTATCTAACAACATACAATTTTTTTTATGAAGTTTAACAAACATTAGTATAGTTGGATTCTACCTTGAGTCGTGTTTACAGGTGATCTACAACGGATTATGGTTAGATCAAGTAGGAATTGCAGATTTTATCATGGTCCCTTGTATGTAGTAGATCAAGATGGTAAAAAATATAGCCTCACAATTTTTTAACTCAAGGTTAAATTTTTTGGCACATGTCACAACCATGTTTCAGATGGTTTTGACTTGTGCGAAAAGGCTAATTTTTCTTCTTCAGACTATTGACATTTTTCTCAAAATGACAAATATTGGAACTTTGTTAACGGATCTGTCTACAATTACATGCAATAGGTTGGTTTTGTTTGGTTTTTATGAGAAAATACATTTGAGCCAATAAAAAATAATCGGTTTGGCTTTATTCAAATTTTACAATATTTTCTCAGAAAATTCAAACCAAAGCAAACTGATGAAGGCCGGTCTTCGTTCGATTAAATAAGGTTGGCATTTTTGAAAACGTCAACAAACTTTTTCTAAATAATTTTTAAAATTTATAGATTTGTTATACATTTAAAATAATTAAGTACATAAACTATAATAAAATATATATAATGATTAAAAATGAACTGATCACACATACTTTTCAATAATGAACCATTAAGTAATATTTGATAAAACAAATAATATTTTGTTTAAAAAATAGTAAAATACACTAATATAGTTCGGGTCTTGTGTGATTGATTTTGAATAAAGTGAAACTGATACTTGAACCGATAAATGTTGAATTTGATTAGTCTGTTTGGTATAGACCAAAACAAAGAAGAAAATCAAACCAAATTAATTGATTTAAATTGGATCGTCCGGTTCATTTGAACATTAGATTTGGTTCTTATACTCTTAAGAGAGGGAGGGTGATAGAGTTGGATTGTTTGCAGACGGTACCATGATAAAACTGTAAATTCTATATGGTAAAAATAAATGGTCCATTGACGTATTATGGACAATTTGAAATAGTATAGAATAGTATAACATGTACAAACCTTTTATGAAATTGTATGTAATTACGTACCTTATAGCTGTGTAGATGAATTGATCATTAGTGAGATACAAGCTGTAATGAAAAATCAAGGTCTTGATATTCCCTTGACTGACCTTCAATGCAAGAAATAGCAAATTGTACAAAGTGCTATCAGAGCGGGAATGGACCCAAACATATGGCTGAATTGAGGCCTTCACAAAATCAGATTTCAACATTGAGAAATCAAGTGTTTCCCAAACTGGTTGGTCATTGCTAGCTCTCTTCCATGCTTCAATAAAACGACCAACAGCTTCCTTTGATTCAAAGATATTAAACTCCTTACAAATCTCAACCAAAATCTCATCAGGAAAATTCTTCAGAAGAAACTCCCACATGGTCACATCTTTTTTCACTGCACGACTTAATTCAACTTCCATTGCACCAAATTTCCTACAAATAAAAATAATTATATCAATACATCTAAAAATATGATAATTTGATTTCCTATGTATCTATCAATACATAATCATTTGATTTCTTCATAATTTTATTAATTATGATAATGTCTTGAATATTTTTTCTGAAAATTATTTAGGACGAGTTAGATTTGAGGACTCATACATATATAGTGCTATGAAAAAAGCTCAAAGACTAAGAGAGTGTTGACGGAGGAATCTTAGCAACCAACAATCTTCACATTGACATCATGATTTGAACACAATTCCAACTGAAATTTGAGTTTGAATAGACCAGCTGATTATAGTGATGTATCGATGATATATACTCTATATATTACTCCATCCGTTTCATAGTACATGTTGCTTTTGAAAAACAATTTTGTTTCATTTTACTTGTCATTTTCAAGTTTCAATGCAACATTAATTATTGAGTTATCAATAATACCCTTACTTATTTATTGTAGAGAGAGAAATAATATAATGATATAGTAAATGGGTAAGGGTATTATAGATTAAACACAAATAATTTCATCAAAAATAACAAAAATTATTTGATTTCTTGTTATGTGTAATTTCCTCGAAAGCGATAAGTATTGTGAAACGGAAGGAGTAGTTACAACTAATTAATTTATTCAACAAAAGGAATACTTTTGTTTTGGGTCATGCTAACCGGTGCCTCTGGACACTGGTTAAGCATACCAAAAATGGAAATTATTACCATAAAAAGAAACTGTTTTTAACTTTTTATAAATTAATTACACAATTTTAATTACCATAAAAAAAATTATTTCCTTTTTAGTATGTTTAACTAGTGTCGGGGGCAACGATTAGCATTTCCCTTTTTGTTTTTGTACTAATTAATTTCGTCAAAAGACATTTATAAATTTGTTTGACTATTGACTCAACAAAAGAATACTTTGGTCTTTGTACTAATTAATTTCTTCAAAATGCATCTATGAATTTGTTTGATTGTTGACTATCTTTATATCGAAACTTGGACCCAATTTGACTAAAAGTAAACGATTTTAAAAAAGATTAATTGTTCAAATTAACATTGTTTGACATATTACTTTTGTACCCTTCACGGGATTTTAAAACCCCCAAGTACTGCACCATTTCTCTACTCCTCTCTCTCTCTCTTCATCGCTATTATACTCCTCTCTGTTCATCTCTATTCATGTCTTCTTCTTCTATCTACTCATTACGTTAGTTCGTCTGTCATTCATAACAAGTGAGAGAGATTTCACAACAAGGTGGCGGCAAGAGCAAGTATTCCCGGTCATGTTGTTGCTGTAAAGATCGAGAACTTTGAGGTTCATGAGAAGAGAAAGATCGGAAGGGAAAGTATCGTTGAAGACATTGTTGGAGAGTGATATAGAGATGTAATCGATTTGGTCCTCAGATCTATTCTAAATGTTGTAAGTTTGTGGTTTAATTTTTGATTCACTTTCATTTCAATTCAACTATTATTGGGTTATTGTGAGTATACTTTTGTATATTTTATTAACATGAAAAGAAATATTTTGAAATTTAAAATAACAAATTATAACTTGAAAGCATCTCACCTATTAAAGTAAACCTCTAACAAAGGAGCTTCACTGCCTTACTGCTCCTTGCACGAGCTTGTCGATAATAATATTTGCATCATGAGGTAATCTTGAGTCAGTTTTTTTGTGCTTGATGGGTTCAGCTGTCTAATGTGTTGTTTTTTGTTTTGTTTTTCCTGCTGTTTCCTCTGCAGTTCTGTTGCGCAGGGGCTGTTAGTTGGGTCTGGGTTTGTTGTTCTTGTGCCTAGCCTTTTGTGGTGTTGTTTCTTTGTTGGCTGCCTCTTCACTTCTTGTGGGGGGATTAGCTTTTAATAAAGTTTTGTTGTTTAAAAAAAATATAATTGCCGATTATAAAAAAGTATGATGTTAGTAGATGTAATATGAACCCACAATACACTAATCCAAACACCAAGTTTAACATTTTTTATACAACTCCAAAAAGCACAAAAAACGCAAAACATATGAACTAAAAGAGACAAAATGGAGAGTGCAGAAGTAATAACAAGACAGTGAAAAAAGTTTTTTTTTTTTTTTTAAGAAAACAATTTTACCTAGATACAAATTCCATTGATCTAACTCTTGTTCTTTGTTGACATCTTCAAGGGTTGCAAGTCTATCTTCCACAAAGCTGTTTAATAATAACTACAGTTAATTTCACCCAAATCATTTTAAAATGTAACTGCAACTTCATTAAAATAGACTCTAGATGCACAAAAATATTAAATGTAGTGTCAACCCTTGGTGTTCTGGCATGATTTAAAGCTTCTTCGGCGTTTCTACATAGATTGTTTGGGAAACATATCAAACAACAAAGACATAAGGCACATGTAATCGTCATGTTATATCATATACAGTACTAACCTTGTTCCAAGACCATATATTATGTTTGGCGGTATAATTACTCCAGCAAGTTCTCTAAGTAAAGCATCAACCAAGCGACCTTGAAACCATAGAAAGCGCAGTAAAGTACAAAGAAATGTAAAGGCATAAGGGCATGTCAATATATAGGAGTATGATTATTGTCTTTATGCTAGGAGAAAGAGATAAGTCATACCTATTTTTTGGTGACAATGTACATTCTTGAGCTTTCAAATCATAATGCATCAGAAACGCCATGAAAGAATCTAGAGATAAATCATCCTCCACAAATGAAAAATTTAAACATTAAAATTCATGACAAGAAATATTTATTCAATTAGAATGGGCAGAATAGAAAGTAGATCTCAAGATACCTGAGAACAAATCTTATTTTAATGTAAGCATGAACTCAAAACATAGCTGCGGCGACATCTCTATTCTAAAAATTCAACATCCACGCGGAATGTTATTAATCAATAGTATCACTTTAGTGATAAAAATTCAACATCCATGCACAATGTTTATCCAATTCAAATCTTATTAATTGATTATATTTAATGATTTTTTTTAATTTCTCAAAATCTGCAACATCAATAGTTGAAGCTCATCTTTGCACATACATTATTGTACACAATTTGATTTTGATCAACTTATAGCACATCATCTCACCTTCACAAAGGAATTAGAAGGAATTCTAAAAATTCCGAGGGAAGGTTCCATGACCTCAGGGTCTATGAAAACAACTTCACGTTGAAACCAAGCGCATGTTACATGAACCCACAACATCTCGACATCAGTTGACTTCAGAGCACCACCTGCAAATCATTTTTTCCATATACAGTAAAAACAAATTAGCACTTCATCATATAAATGACTAGGAAAATAGGTCATTTATACGATGAAGTGTTAATTTGCTTTTACTGTATATGGAAAAATGATTTGCAGGTGGTGCTCTGAAGCCAACTGATGTCCAGATGTTGTGGGTTCATGTAACATGTGCTTGTTTTCAACATGAAGTTGTTTTCATAGACCCTGAGGTCATGGAACCTGCCATTGGAATTCGAATTCCTCCTAATTCCTTTACGAAGGTGAGATGACAGGCTATAAGTTGATCCAAATCTAGTTGTGTATATTAATGTATGTGCAAATATGAGCTCCAACTATTTATGTTGCAGAGCTTGAGAAATAAAAAAAAATCACTAAAGATAATCAAATAATAAGATTTGAATTGGATAAACATTGCGTATGGATGTTGAATTTTTATCACTAAAGTGATAGTATTGATTAATAGCATTGCGCATGGATGTTGAATTTTTAGAATAGAGATGTTGCCACAACTATGTTTTGAGTTCATGCTTACATTAAAATAAGATTTGTTCTTACGTACTCTTTTATGCCCCTTCTAACTGAATAAATATTTATTGGTATGAATTTTAATGTTCAAACCTTTAATTTGTGGATGATTTATCTCTAGATTCTTTCATGACGTTTCTGATGCATTAAGATTTGCAAGCTCAAGAGTGTACATTATCACCTAAAAACAGGTATGACTTATCTCTTTCTCCTAGCATCAATACAATAATCATACTCCTATATTTTGCCATGCCCTTATCCCTTTGCATTTTCTCTGTACTTTCTTGCCCTTTCTATGGTTTCAAGGTCACTTTGTTGATGCTTTACTTAGAGAACTTTCTAGAGTAATTATACCGTCGAATAGAATGTATGGTCTCGGAACACTCCATTTTGTCTCTTTCAGTTTACATGTTTTGCGTTATTTGTGCCTTTTGAAGTTGTATAAAAAAATGTTAAACTTGAGTGTTTGGATTAGTGGATTGTGGATTCATACTACATCTATTAACATCGTACTTTTTTATAATTGACATATATTTTTTTGAAACCAAGCACCAAAAAACTAACTCAAGATTACCTCATGATGCAAATGCATGTGCAAGGCGCATTAAGGCGGTGAGGCTTCTTTGTAAAATGATTGTTAGAGGTCTACTTTAATGTAAAATTAAGTGAGATGCTTTCAAGTTATAATTTGTTATTTTGAATTTCAAAACAAACATCTAATCTCTATTTCTTTTCATGTTAATAAAAGATAACTAGTACAATTGGTTCCCTGTTACGTTAGTTTTGATTAAAAGCTATACTTTGGTAGTGTTCACTATGATACTTGTAACAAGAATAGTGGTTGAATTTTTTTATTCCTTAGTAACTATGTTTTTCTTCTCGTTACAAACCCGTGCGAAGCACGGGTTGAATAACGTATTTTCTAAAAAAATTGTTCCAAAGGAAAAATGAGCAAATTAAGGAATGTCATTCTTAGTAAATTTGAAAAGAACAATGTTATTTTTTAACTCTCTTTCTTGCACATAAAAATACTATCAGTAACCAACATTTGTCCATTTTGTATGAGACCAACATATACACATGCTTGTGTGTGCAACCCATTTGGATAGACATTTTGGCACTATAATGTAATGAAAAAATCACTTCTAGGCAATAAAAATATTGAATATTTAAAGAAAATATGTTAATTCTGCTGCAGAATAAATGACACATGCATTCATTTGACATTTAAAAGCTACATTGAATGAATTATTCATCCCTCAATATGTAGATGACCAAACCACATCCAATAAAAAAGAAGAAAAAATAATAAAAATTCTAGAAGTCATTGTTTGTTTGAAAGGGGTTCATGAGCATCATCACCAATGAAGATATTATCATAGAGAATGGCAGCAGTAGCTGAACCAATGAATGGGCCAACCCAATAGACCCAATGATGAGTCCATGTCCCACTAACCACAGCAGGCC
>Ga0228711_1004687_pt1 | contig 20937 bp, 14 predicted proteins | sample MedpolnodulmetaG_2_FD_177996 | JGI IMG/M metagenome (GOLD analysis project Ga0228711, IMG submission 177996) | Root nodule microbial communities from Medicago polymorpha collected in Santa Monica, California, United States - brown nodules | ecosystem: Host-associated > Plants > Roots > Nodule... | reverse complement strand
ATAAAACATTAAATGCAAGAATAACAACAATATTGAATAAATAGCTAGAACCATATATTAAATGATCAAAAGATTACATAATAGCTTGTTTGAATACCTTAAAAGCACAAGAGTAGATGTAGCTACATATGTCTATGATAGCTTTGCAAAGGATGAAGAAAAGATGAAGATTTCATGCCTAGATTCATGATGTCTCAATGAATCTTGGGTTGAATCTACTCCTAACTACCTTGCTTTGTGTTTCTCTCTCTAGAAAATGCCCTATTCTCTCTCTAAAAACCAGAAAATGTATCACAAAAAATCAGTGTCTGGAAAGAGAAGAGAAAAAATATCTATATGGGCCACTTCTGCGAAATTTCGCTGATAGCTAAATATTTCGCTATCAGCGAAATGCTGAAAATCTGCCTCTGCACCAATGAGGTGGCTCCATGTGGCCCTTATCCACTTGAATTCCTGAAGTTCGCTGATGACTTCGCTAATGGCGAACTCTCTCAGGTGCAACTTCGCTAATGGCGAAATATTCGCTAATAGCGAAGTTTGACCTTCTGCTTCTGAACTTCGCTGGTGGCGAAACCTCACTGGAATTTGGCCATCATTTCGCTAATGGCGAAAATCTCGCTAATAGCGAAATGTTGTGAACTTGGTACAGTTTTATCCTTGCTTGCATTTTCCTGCAAAAAAAAGGGTTGAGTAAGACATGTAAAGCATAAATGGCATTACTGCACATAATTGAAGCTTTTCCATCAATAACTTGTAAAACAAATCACCAAAATGCCTAAATTAACACATGAATTAGATGACTTTTGAGCTTTTATCAGCTACTGTTAGGCGTATAATTTTATAGCTGTAACTTCAATCCAAGTTGCTGATCTATTGTCTAGGCCTTTCCTTCTGCAATGCACTTCAAAGTTATTATTTCATATATGTGCATAATTCATAAATCTGAAAATATTTAAACATGTTCCCTTTGTTTGTTCTTTGCAGCGGATGGATAATGGTGGCAATTAATGACTATGCAAGTGGGTGAAATTTCTGGTGGCAAACATGTTCGGGGAATCAGTTTTAATGTATATACACATTTCAGCATCTTTAATATTGGAGACTTGATGGAACTAACACAATGAAACATTGTGCTTTCATGTTGATCCTAAAACTGCAGTCATTGCACAGCATTGACCCACAACCACAACAATGGATCAGTAAAACATGTACACTCATTAAGCAATGGGTGAGGGTTGTTGCTCTGCATCAATGATTGTGGTAATAGGGAATCCATTGTACATTTCATGTTACATCGTTTCTATCCGTGACCAACTAGTTTGACTAGAAGGTTATAGAGGTAAAGGTTGCCTATAAATGACCTGCAATAGGTCCGACTGTTGTCTGAATCCTGCCATGATGGTAGCTTTATAGCACCAGAGGTTGATCAGCACAACTTATGTGCAATTACTGAATGTTTCATCTTTGCCAAACAGTTTGATTTTGATCATAGGACAATGTGTTCATAGTATACAGAATACCGAGCTTGCGAAATTTAACTTACCTATCTCTCTTTAAAGATGTTCTTTTTCTTTAATAACTTTTTCTAGGCATTGACACGGATCTTGAAGATTGGTAAATTCTAAAAACTTTGTTAGGATTTTGTTTGGTGTTTAAGTAAAGCTGGAAGAAGACTTGTGGGGTGTTACTGGGTCATTTTCAAACACCTATCCATGCGGTTCATGAATTTTTGTCATTTCATAAAGCTTGAAGAAGACTTGGCATTAAGATTTTCCACTTGCTCAATAGATTTTGTTTTCGAGAAGTTAGAGTTATTTTTGTTTTGGAAAACTGACTTTTCTTCCATAATGTGAAACTAATATTCTGAAATCTTTAATATTATCTTAAGAAAAAATAATGAGCTCTAAAAAAATTAAAACAATTCCATCATGCAGTCATTTTTTAATGAGGCACCTCAACAATTATTAATATATCATTCCCCTGTGCGGTTGCTCCTTTCCTTACGTCAATGTTTATTTAATTATTTTGAAACCTTTATAGTAATCATGTTGTCCTTGTCCTAATCTGCTATTCTTTTGAAGGCATCTCTATATGGCATAATCATCTCTAGAAGACTGTTTTAAATTGTATTGGGAGATTTTTTATATAATTTTTTATAATTGGCAGTATTTTTTATATATATTTGTTTATATAATACTAAGTTAATAATACCTGTAAAGTGTAAATATCCATATAAAAATTTCTCCATGAAATGTATGTACATATAATATAATATATGGTGTGAATTATAAGATGACTGTTACTGTTAGAATTTTTTTCTTCTAAATCAGTTCACAGTTATTAAATTTAACTCAAAATTTCATCAAAATATGCTTGGTAAATATGCTTAGAAAAAGTGTTCAAAACAAGGCCAAGCACTATGTTGACATTTCATGAAGATTCTATAATGGTCATTTTCCATCAAGAATATATAATTCCCAGAGGGACGTTGCATAGCCAATAAACAAATACGGTGATGCTGTTGCCAATCGATAGCTGCACCTCAATAATCTAAGCCTAACATAATAGGTTCAAATTATAATTAAGCTTTAGTTTTTGAGTGTTGAAATTGAAAAAACCAATAATTAATAATAACTCCAAACGAATAATCTGGAGAATATTGTGCAAACCGTGGTTAAGGCAATAGCAAGATACCATTACCACCATTTCACCATCAACTCCAATTCAAAACCATTGTTTCTTGATTACTTTGCAATAAGATTCACATCTTCAATTAAATATTTTCTGAAGTGAGCTTTGATTAGGACATGTCTTGTGTTTAACATCTTCCTTCTGTTTCTTGTTTATGTGTATTTGTTTTGTTCAATTTTGTGATCCTCACATGAATGTTTCAATCTTCCAAAACCCACTTCTGATTTCAACAGGGCTTGTAAAAAATTAGACCTTTTTTTGTGGGTCATCTTTCTGTCTTCTACCCAAGATTTTATAAGGTATTAGGCACTGAAAAGTAGTTATCTTTTTTGTTTTTGTAAGTGAAGATAAATATTAGTATGGGAACAAATAGCCAGGAGCATGAAATTTCAGAAGCAGGATCTGAGGTAAAGTTGTCACAATTCAAAGCTATATTCAGTTAAAGTTTGCCCTTATGTGTTTTTTTTTCCAACCTCTAAAGCTTCAATAATTCATAAGTTTACATACACTTTAATCTTATGTTAGGTAACATATCCGGAGATTGTAGAAAATGAAGTCAAGGACATCAAGAAAGGCGCAACACATAAAATAATTGCAGAAAGTTGCAAATCAAACAGCATGGTCTTAAAGGTAACTATGATATTCCAACTTTTACTTTGTTTGTTGGTTGAGATTGTGTTATTGTACCAATGAATTGAAGCTGAAAAAATGGTGTGAATTGTATCAAAACAGAAAGGACATGCAATGATTCCAGCTCACATCATAGCTGAAGCGATATCAACTATCCGCGAATTCGATATTAGATGGTCAGGTCCAATCACACCAAAAGAAATGGAATATGTTGAACAGTATGTTCTAGCAAAGTATCCAGAATATTCAAGGTTGATTGAAGGAGATGGAAATGGGATAGACATGTCAACCTTTATCATCAATGAAGAACCTTTAGATGAAAAGGGAAAGTCACCAAGAGGGACTCCTAGTCCTAGGGATTCTTCTTCATATACATTTGGTAGTAGTCTACCTGAGTCTGATAGGGCCAAGATTCAACTAGAGCAATCAAGGTTACTTGATATTCTCAACAAGAAATCCTCATTTACTGGAAGTTTCATATCGATCCCGGAAATCCAAGCTCAAAATAAGGTTTTGAAGCATTACGGTTTGACAGATGATGAATACCTTGTTCTCTTCACTCCAAGCTACAAGGATGCTATGATGTTGGTAGGAGAAAGTTACCCTTTTATTAAGGGAAACTACTACATGACCATTCTTGATCAAGAAGAAGATTTTATAAAGGAATTTGCTTGTTTTAAGGAGTCAAAGGTTATCCTTGCACCAAAGACTTGGTTGGACTTGAGGATTAAAGGGTCTCAGTTAAGTCAAAACTTTAGGAGGAGGTGTAAGATCAGTCCAAAAGGCTTATTCTCTTATCCAGCAGATGCTAGTGGAACAATGCATTGGATCTCAGAGGCTCACAGGAACAATTGGCATGTGCTGCTTGATGCCTCTGCTTATGTAGTTGGAAAGGATCGGCTACATCTCGCACTTCACCGCCCTGATTTTGTGATCTGTAGTCTTGATAACAACACTCATTCTAGTAACACTAATTCCAATCCTTCAAGAATCACTTGCCTTTTAGTCAGAAAGGAATCCTTTGAGACATCAGCTGCTTCATCTCAGGTAGTTGAATGAATGTTAATTGGATGACACAGCTGAAGTTTGAACTGCAAAAAGGAGATGTGAATTTCCCTGTCGTACTTTGTAGAATGAATAAATTAGCACGTATAAATAGAATACCGCTTATTAGTTACTGGTTTGGATGCATATGTATGCCAAAATCATCTGGGTTGTTTGTATTTTTATGTTTAATTAATTGAGGTATTGGTTTGTCTATTTTAACTAAACCCCATTTTTTCTTATCAGTTAAATGGTTTTCAAGACTTTTTATTTTATGTCTTACTGTAAACATCATAGTGCAACTTGGAATGTACCAAAATGCAATTTATCTTTTGGTATGCTCTTTTGTTTTATACTTAATGTGTAGCAATCAAATCAAGCTCTTAGATTCTCATATGGAGATAAAGTTGTCCCTTTTGCATATACCAGCCATTGTGATTTATCAGCAAGATACAAAAATACAAATCCAAGTGGTCAAGTAAGTACAAATCTTAGTTAACTGAGTGGTGCCACGTTATTTTGTGCTGGCATCTTGATTCTAAAACGTGCAGACCAAGACAACAATGTTGTCCATGAAGCTGTTTAATCGAATGCTAAAATTTGTTGAAGCTAAGAGTTAATCGAATACTAAAACGGAAATAAAACTAGATTCAATATCCATTCTAATAAGATCTTTGTCTCATTTTCAAAATGAAATCAGATTTTATTCGAATTCTAAGACTAGAAGTGCTATTACTATCTATAACTTCAACCTCAATCTCACTACAGAAAATAAAAACGGTGGTACAACAACTATGGCACTCTACAAAGACATATGCCATCAAATTACAAACTAAACTAGGATGCTTAGCTTACTAAATGTCAAATCATGCAACTATGATAGCAATAATTTTATATATTGTACAAAACAACACATAAGGAATATATCATATCTCATTTTGCCCGAGCAATCAATAACTCCTTCTTCCATCACCCTCGGTGATCACGTCCTTGAATGAACCATTACTAGGAATCATTGGCAATACATGTTCTTGATGAGGTACAATAACATCAAGAAGATAAGGACCGGGAGTGTCCAACATTTTCTGAATGGCTTCTCTAAGCTCTTCCTTCTTGGCCACACGAGCAGCCGGTATTCCACAAGCATCAGCAAATCCAAGCATGTTAGGGAAAATCTCATCCTCCTTAGAAGGGTCGCCAAGATATGTATGAGCTCTATTTGCCTTGTAGAATCTATCCTCCCATTGAACAACCATACCCAAATGTTGATTATTCAACAAGAGGATCTTAACCGGAAGATTCTCTACTCTTATAGTCGCCAACTCTTGAACGTTCATCATAAAACTACCATCCCCGTCAATATCAACGACAATTGCATCAGGGTTAGCAACAGCAGCACCAATAGCAGCAGGTAATCCAAAGCCCATAGCACCAAGTCCACCAGAAGTTAACCACTGCCTAGGTCTCTTATACTTGTAAAACTGAGCAGACCACATTTGATGCTGTCCAACACCAGTACTAACAATAGCATCACCATTCGTCAATTCATCAAGCACCTGAATAGCATACTGAGGCGAAATTGCATCCTCGAATGTCTTAAAACCAAGAGGAAATTTCAACTTCTGCACATTCAACTCCTGCCTCCATGCCTCAAAATCAAGTTTCCCTTTGATTCCTTTACTCTCCAAAACTCTATTAAGACCTTCCAACGCCACCTTCATATCGGCACAAATCGACACATGTGGAATCTTATTCTTCCCAATCTCAGCTGAATCAATATCTATATGAACAATCTTAGCTCTACTAGCAAAAGCTTCTAACTTTCCAGTAACTCTATCATCAAACCTAACCCCAAAAGCAAGCAACAGATCACTATTATCAACAGCATAATTAGCATAAACAGTTCCATGCATACCCAACATTGAAAGAGAATGTTCACCTCCAATAGGGTAACTACCTAGTCCCATCAAAGTACTAGCAACAGGAACACCAGTTAACTCCACAAACCGCTTCAATTCATCACTAGAATTCAAACAACCACCGCCAACATATAAAACAGGCTTTTTAGATTCTAACAACAACCTCAAAACCTGCTCTAACTGAGCCTCACCAGGAATCTTAGGTAACCTGGATAAATACCCAGTTAGCTTAATGGGCTCGGACCAATTCGGAACAGCGAGTTGTTGTTGAACATCTTTGGGTACATCAATGAGAACCGGGCCGGGGCGGCCGGAAGTTGCAAGGAAAAACGCTTCTTTGACGACCCTGGGAATATCTTCAACATCAAGAATGAGATAGTTATGCTTTGTGATAGATCTCGTTACTTCAACTATTGGTGTTTCTTGAAAAGCATCAGTTCCGATCATTCTCCGGGGAACTTGACCGGTAATAGCGATGAGAGGGACGCTATCCATCAAAGCGTCAGCAAGGCCGCTGACTAAGTTGGTGGCACCAGGACCAGAGGTGGCGATACAAACGCCGGGAAGACCGGATGAGCGAGCGTAACCTTCGGCGGCGAAGACTCCGCCTTGTTCGTGACGGGGGAGAATGTTACGGATGGTTTTGGAACGGGTGAGAGCTTGGTGGATCTCCATGGAAGCGCCGCCAGGGTAAGCGAAGACGTTGGTAACGCCTTCGCGTTCTAAGGCTTCAACGAGAATGTCGGAGCCTTTTCGGGGTTGAGTGGAGGAGAAACGAGAGATGAATGGCTCGTCGTCGGTGGTGGTGGTGGTGGTGGAAGGTGGTGCGGTGGAGGGTTTGAGGGAGCATGAGATTCCGATACGAGAGTGAGTGGTTTTTGGTTTGTTGAGGACAGGAGAGAGAGGGAATGTGAGTGTGGTGGTGCGTTTAGGGAAAGGGGGGTGTGAAAAGAAAGGAGATCTGGAAGGAGTAGTGGTCGTGGTGGCTGCCATGGTTGAAGTGAAGGCAGAGTGTGAGAGTTTGCAAGTGTGATGATACGAATGTTGTTGTTCAGGGGGTCTTTTTCTTGTCTGGTCTTGTTTTAAGATTGTTTTTGTGAGACTCAGAAATGTTTTGTTTGTTTTTTACTTTCTTGCCCTTTGGTTGTTGTGTGGCGTGTATGTATCTCCCCGCGTAGGTTAAAATATTGTAGTACTTGTATATTCTTTTTTCTTTTTTAGAATTAAAAGAAAAATCTAAAATGACAAAGAAAAATTAAATATATACTATGTTTTAATGCTTTTTTTTGTTGCCGGGGTTCAAACCCCGAAACTTGCATATATTATGCATTGTCCCATACCAATTGAGCTAAGCTTACGAAGACATACTATGTTTTAATCTATAAAAAAAAAACATTTTCCCTATTTTACAATGAGTGATTTTTTATCAAGTAAAGTAAAACTAACCGGTAAAAACTAGTCATCCCAAACGATACTAAATAGTCATACAACAAATGGGGCACATCTGCAGTACGAGCATGCAACCGGATTGAAAGAAAAAAAAAGTGAACACACAACAAATCCAGACATAGCACCAACACCATCAAACTCTAGATGAAAACAAACCTAAAACGTGATGAAAATTGTTGTTACACATTTGGTTAGGCTAAAATACACATGTAAAAGACGAAAATGTCTCTCAGTAGTTAACTGTCGAGGAAAAATAAAACCGGCTACAGTTAACTACCGAGGAAAACTTCGGCAGTTAACTGCCAATGCGTGCTGAAAATAAACAGAAACAAAAACTCAGCTTTCATTCCAGTGTCAAACACCAAAACTTCTCCAATTCCATCAATTCGTTTTTTGAGCAAAATCAAGTGAATCATCTCCATTTAATCACAAGTACCTTGACTCTCATAATAAATCAGCAAGTTGGTAGGCTTCATCGAGCACATGCACATTGATACAGATGAGTTCAATCACATACATTCTCAATACGAATGGTCCTCATAATCCCTCCACAAATAACATGCAAATTTGAATCATGAACCTATCACGGTTTAGGTATAGGGGATACAAAATCATTTGGAGGATGACGCCAACGAATGATAGTATGAGTCCTCTCTACTTCATGAAGGCACAACATTTTTTTCTTTTAAGAAATCTAATAGTTAAAAATTCATCTTTAAGGTGAATAAGTGGAGTGTTCGAGATTCAAACTTCAACCTCTACGTATATTATGGAATATTCTTCGAACAACTAAGCTAAATTCACGGAAATGACACGACATTAAACTTATTACACACTAGTTATATCCACTATGCGAAAATTCAGATGCCTTTCCTTAAGATTACTATTATGAGACTGCCAATGTTTTATTTGTTCATTTACTTTCTTTACATTGCAACGTTTGTTATTGTGAGGGTATAACAATAATTGTAGGAGCTGAGGTCTCATTTGTGGCTAAAGATAGTAAAATGGATGATTTGGGTTCTGATGGTTGAGTAAAAATAATTTCATTAATTCTTTAAAAAGGTCAAATCTAATTCATCAATAATATAAAGTTAAATAAGTTTTTTGTCCCTAAAAATTTAGTGAATTTTGATTTTAGTCCATAAAAAATAAAATGGAATATTTTCACTCTTCAAAAAATTTATGTTTTGCTTTTGGTACCTGATGGGCATATTTTTAACATTTTATGAACATGATATGGACATATAAGGGTTGAACATTCTGTAAGAAAAAAAATATAGGGGTTGGACATAATAGTTGGACATAATTTATATACATCTTAAACATAAAAGGGTCATACACTTAGCATTAAAATGGAAATAAATTACCCATTAAGGACCTAAAAAAAATTAAAAATATCGGAAGGGTGAAAACATCCCATTTTATTTTTTAGGAACTAAAATCAAAATTCACTATATTTTTAGAGGAAAAATATTATTTTAATGAGAATAAATAGAAATATCATGTTGTAGTGAAAGACTTTTTAATCCCAAAACTTTACTAAAAATTCTCACAAAGTCAATCAGAATCCTATTTACTAAATAGTAATTTATCGAAATTATAAATTTTTTAATATACTTTTTTTAGTTTTTTTTAAAGAATACTTTTTTTTTAGTTATAACAACTATGGATTGAATACCACAAGATTTTTAAGTTTTTTTTTTAAGGAATACCTTTTTTTAGTTTTAACAACTATGGATTGAATACCACAAGATTTTTATATTCAACTAGTGAATAAACAAATATTAATGTGCTCGTCTATAAGCTTTTCTACTGTGATTGATTGATTACCGAAAGTAGGGGTGTCTGCGGTGCGGTTTGGTTCCGTTTTGAGGTTAAAAGTCATCTGAACCGCAAGATAAAAAAGTATGCGGTTTGGTTTGGTTCGGTTGACTTTAAAAATAAAATCCGAACCCAACCAAATCAAACCAATGGCAGTTGGATTGGATCGGTTGGTGCAGTTTTTTTGGACAATAATTTTTTTTGTTTTCAACATTAAAATCAAATTAAAAAGCTAAAACACAACATTTTTTCAGCAATGTTTTAAATTTCATCAAGCATTACAATTTTATTTTTATCCAACAATGTTTCCAACTACGTAGACCAAATTAAAACGTGGACAAAAAGTAATCCAACTTTGTAAGAAATACAAAAGACTACATTTTTTATCATTCTCTAACAGTTCAAGTAGTACATAAATTCATTTTTGAAAGAAAAACAAAGAAGGAACTTAACAAGAGAAAAAATATGTCATTTTATTAAAATTTTCATTGCGTTTCTATGAATATTGCTCTAGGTAATATATATTTAATTAGTGTTTTCCTTATATTGTGGTTTGATTTGGTTTGGCTCGGTTGGTAAAATCAAAACCGCAAACTGAACCAAACCATACGGTTGAGTAAAAAAATGATCTAAATACATCCGAATCAAATGCGATATTTTGCGATTTCGGTTTGGATTGATTTGGTTTGCGGTTTTTCTATTTGGATTGGTTCGATTTTGAACACCCCTAACCAAAAGAGATATCAATTTTGTTATATACTATGATCAAATAACTTTGTCAAATAAGATTACAATAAGCTCCTTTAATAGCGTCAAATAGCATTCCCATTGTAACGAGTTTATTTTAATGAGGTTTAACTAATTTTTTTAATTAATGATTAAGTTAAGTATACATTAGGTCTCTATAAATATTTTAACCTTTTCATTTTAGTGTTTTTAAAGTTTTTTATCGACTTTTAATCCTTTAAAAAATTTCAATCACCACTTTTGATCTTTACTTTTAAGTCGAATTATGTGTACCCTTTAAATTTTTGTTGTTTTTTGCATAAATGTTTAGAATATTATAGGTATCTATAAAAAATAGAATTTTTTAAGTAAATATGAAATAAATATGATTTTTTTTAAGAAGAATTAAATACGAATTTTTAAGCGCCAAAAAACATAAAAATTCATATTTAATTAATGTTTTGTTAAATTTTTTTATTTTTTGAAGATATTTTTGTAATATTCTAAACATGACTATGAAAAAATCCAAATCTTAATGATACACGTGAATTGATTTAAAAACAATAATAAAAGATGGTGATGAAAAACTTTTAAAAAACTCAAGGTCAAAAATAGTTTTAGGCGAATTAAAACGAAAAAATTGAAATATTTATTGAAAAACCAAAAACAGATGTACATTTAATGATTTAAATTCTTATCTAAGTGATGCCCCAATTGCCCGCTATTATTTTTGTTAAGTAAAAATAAAAAAACTTTATCGAATACCACGTGAATAATTGTTCATGAAAGCTACTGCCAGAGAATGATACTACTCTTGATAAAAAAATAAATAAAATGGTACTCACCCTCCGACTCTCGTATAAATGGGACCTATGATAATGATAATAAACATAAATTAAGACCTTAACCCCGGTTGTTATCATGACAAGTTTATTTTTGACAAAAAAATAACTTGTCAATTATCCTGGTAGGCAGGCATCTGGTTTGGTTAAATAAAATTTTTAAGTTGAATTTTGAGAATAAAATGAACTTCCAAATTAATCTATGCTCCTATTGCGGTGCAATAAGGATAATCCAATCATCATGAATTTTATAAAGCTGAAACTTTAGTTCCATTATTTCTTATAATTATTTAAGGCCCTAACATGCAAGTTTAGATCTCCGTTCTCTAAGAAAAAATGAATTAGATCTCTGAATTTTCCTGGTAAATTACTAGTACACATGCAAGCCCTATCCCATTAAATGAGATCCGCTACAGCTACATGTATCCATTACCATTTACCAGGTATTCTTATTTTGAACAAATGAATACTTAGAAAAATATATCAGCCAATTACATGGTTCAGCCACAATTCCTCAACAAATGGTCTAGAATATAATGACATCTTGATAATTTAGACAAAATAAATAAAAAAAAAGCTTAAATGCTGTTTTGGTCGTTGGTATTGCTTTGGTTCCTTAACTAAAAAAAGATTCCTTGAATACTTTAAGTTTTTTTTAGTCTCTTTTTGGTCCCTTTTGTTAGGTTTCCGTTAGGGTTTAAAAAAAAAATTAACTCCTGGACACGTGTCACCTTGTCATTGGCTTCGAGATTTTTTTTAAAAAATATATATATTTTAATATATTTTTTTAAAAAAATTCCAAAGTCAATGACAAAGTGAGACGTGTCCCAGAGTTAACACGTGTCACCTTGTCATTGGTTCTGAGATTTTTTTTTACAAAAAAATAAAATATATATATTAAAAAAAATTGTAAAAAAAATCTCAGAGCCAATGACAAGGTGACACGTGTCCACACTTAACGATTTTTATTAAACCCAATAGAAACCTAAAAGAAGGGACCAAAACAAGTCTAAAAAAAAAAGCAAAGCGATAACAATTAAATGCTTAAGGATCAAAAAACATTTAAGCCAAAAAAAAATAACTTGCACGAACAAAAAAACCGTTAACTTTATGACTTGAATCTTTAATAGTCCCAAAGGTCTTTTACAAGATGATTAATCTCCAACTTCTTCTTCCAATCACAGGACATTAGTAATAAAAGAAAGCAGTTTCTATTTGCAGGAATAGAACCTCTCATGTGATTTTTACATGACAGCATAAAGTGTAATATTTCATCATTTTTCATCTAAACTTCACGAGTGATTATCTTTCTTTTTGAACAGTTAAAGATCATACTTTACCCTCCCATGAAAAAATTACACATGGGACAATTTATTTCCCTCATTTGCAAGTTGAGATTCTAGTAGTCTAAGACCGTTTTAAAAATCAAAATTCATTGTTCTGCAAGCAAATATAATGAGAGGAAGGGAGAGGCAAGAACTCGATTTGTCTCCAAATGTCTTTTACAAGATATTACAGAAATGCAATTCAGAAAATCACCTCCTATAAGTATCACAGGAAACTTTGAAGAGATACAGACTGCAGTCTATTAGCAGATGATGATCAAATATGTTTCACATATTGCACAGAAGGATCATTGTTCGATTTTAAATTTTGTACATACATAGTTAAATCATGTTGTTGATCATCAAGTTAAAAGGTTCTTGATGGCAGCCCATACAAATTTAGTTAACAAAATCATTTCTAAAGCAAGCAATAAAAAAATTCCAAGCAACATTGCAGAAGTCCAGCATCTTTATAAGTCTTGACAGTCCAACAGCAGCAGCGCGGTACTCAGCTGCTGAGCAAAAAGGAAACCATATGAGGCATCGAAACCATTTTGAGACATTAGTATACACGGAAAAACAAGACAAACAAGCCAATTGGAAGAAAAAAAATCAGAATGTAATAACAACATAAGTAGGCAGTTCCCCTTATTATAAATATAAATTAACATCATCTGTGTGAAGTGAAGCACAGATGTACATGAGTTAACTGGTGACTTAAGTTCCAAGTTCTAACTCTCATGCAGTGCAACAGATCGTAGTTTGAAAAAGTTACGTTTAAATTTCACAAAGAACATAACACTAGTGTTGCATTAGATAACGTTATTAAAGGAATGCAACTAAAGACACATTAATATAGAAACTTGACATCAATTGAGCCACATTTACAAGATTATGCAGGTAAAACTGTTAATTGATGCAAATTTACAAGATTATGCAGGAGTATGCTTGATATAATGATCTGGACACAAATCCATCAATTAAATTAAGCCCTAGGAAATTTGAATAAGATAATTGATGGCTGGAGGAGCTCTAAATCCTAACAGTTTCCCAGGCCAAAGCATATTTGATGGAAACAAAAAATGCTACTAGGTCAGAATGCAGTCAATAACCACTACCACCACCGAAAATAACAATAAAAGAAAGCACACCATAAGCACCATCAACAATAGTTTTGAAAATCTAATAATAAACTACATATATCTAAAATGTACAATAAAAGAATTGAGATCACATTATGCGAGAATGCAAGCCGAGAGAAACTAATATTGACAATCTGATCTTACATAAATGGTTAATAAGTAAAATCAATCTTGACCATTTAAACTGTCATTGTTCACCACCCCCTCCCAGATAAAAACACATCACAGTTGCAAGTATGATCTGATCTAATCAATGAATTGGGTCAGGTTGGGGTTAACTATTACAATATATAATTGTCCTAACCTAACAACAACAACACCAACAACAACCAAGCCTTATTCCACTAAGTGGGATCGGTTACATGGATCAAACGACGCCATAATTGTTCTAATCTAATGCAAATTAAATTTTTAGAGACAATATCTTTTGAGGGTTTAAAGTTACACCAGTAGTTTGTGCATGAGAAAGACATTTCCAGAACCTTCCCTATATGAACCCCGACTAAGTCAATAATAATCCATAACAAGGCCATCAAAGTTTTTGTCATAAATCAACAATATGTGATACATCATATCTTATGACGCTAAATCGCTACTTAAAATATCATCATTTATGTCAAATTGATGTTACAATTTGCAAATTCTTGAAGAAACTTTCCCTTTAAAAGAACATTGCATCTACATGATTCATCTCCAAATCAGCCACACTTATAAATAACTAATAAAAACAAAACAATGTGGCTTTTGAAAACCATAATTTTATTGCAAAGCAAATCTGATAAAACATGTTGATAAATTCTGCCCATTCCTCTCACAGCAAAAGCATAATAACCTCAGTGCAAATATAAATCGCACGCCTTTAATGCTTTTTATCTTAAATTACTGAAATCTAAGAAAAGCAGAACAACTAGCACCCAGTGAAATGGAAAATGCAATTACAGCATCTAACATCTATGACCCGTTTTTGACAAGGTCATACTATAGAATAGCAATGAGACAAAAAGAGATACATTTGACGACTAAAACAGAAGGAAAATAAAGTCATTAGCAGAGATATACACTAAAATTGAGTGCATGTAACTAAAATCCAATAAATGACATGTAACATAATCAAATCTTACAATAAGCTCTATACATTTATTCATACAGTTACAGTATCTTGTATGCTTATGTTCCAACCAACCAATGAAACATTAGATAAATCAAATATCCCTTCATACTTGCGTAATACTTATTCATACCAAAATGGATTTTAACACTCCCTCAAAATTACCCATAAATTAACTCAAACCAGTGAAACCCTGTCACTCCCCAAGCCTCACCAACACAAAATAGACCTCCCAAATACCTGTGCAGCCCCAATACTTTAAATTGAAGGTGTGTTTGGTACAATGTATGGTACAGCACCAACAAATGCAGTTATATTTAATCACTTTCATTTTCTCATATTATTGTCGGTGCCAATATGTTAGTGGTATCAGTGTCATGTGGCATCAGTGTCATCTCTAATGTTTGTGTCTATATCAACTTTCTATAGCACCGACACTTCAGATTGAAGGTGTACGTCTAACACGTGTTGGTATCCAACCGACACAAACACTTTTAATTACATACAATAAATTCTATTTTCTAAAATTATTATCGTGCCTACATGTCATTGTTGGTGTCCGTGATTCATATTCCAAGACAAAAAAGAAATCCCCAAACATCTCTTTCTAAGCACATTAAGAAAATCAAACAAAATGATACCTCTGACCATCGCCATTGTGCTGACCACTGCCAACACCACCACCAGCATAAGAACCATCATCCGCGCCCGTCTGCCAAACAGACTGCCAAGCCTGAGAAGGCGGCTGAACATAAACACCGGTAGCCGGATCAACAGCCGGACGACCAATCATCATTCCAGCAGGTTGTCCCATAGGAGGATAATAATAAGGAACACCACTAGCAGCAGCACCAACAATAGCAGCAGCACCTTCATCTTTAATCTCATCTCTCGGAACAATATCAACCAAAAAATCAAAAATATCAGTCCTAGTAATAGCAGCAGCAATATCATTTTTCTGAAGAGTTCGTCTTTTATTCTCTTCAGCGTGAAGCCAAGAACGAATGGTGAGTTCAAGAATGAAAAGCTCACAAGCTTTGGCAAAGAGAATCGGTGCTTCTGCAGAAATCATGCGAACGTCTTCATCAGCTTTCATGATTTTCTTAATGCGTGCCAATGGAAGTTGATGGTTTTTGAAGTCGTTGACGTGTTCGATTTCTTGACGTTGGTAGGACCAGAACATTTGAAGCTGTTGTTGTTGTTGTTGGAGAAGATGTTGGAATGGTGGTGGTGTAACTGCCGTGGATGAAGGTGTTGGATATTGTTGTTGCTGGTTGTTGTTGCTCTCCATGAATGATGAATGATGATGATGTTTTGAGGAGTAACAATTGGTAGCTGTTGATTTTGATGGAATTGTGAATTCAATGGAAGGAAATCATTTTTGGATGATTGGATAAGGTAGGGCCGGCCTATGGCATGGGACTAATATTCACATTTACGTGCAGAGGATACATGATTTGCACAAGAAAAATATAATATTCAAATAAATGGTTTTCTTGCCTACTTTTAAGGATATACTTAAGTTTGGCATGTTTGAATTGACACTCAACAAACAAAATTGCAGGTTCATTATGATTAACCAAACTAGAAATTTATGGAGCAGTAGGTGTAGAGACATAGATTTACCCTACAGTTTTGCTTGCTTACTTAAATTATCAAACAACTCCTTGAATAAGAGTTTATCTAAAAGATTTTGAAAATATATAAAAAAAGACAACTCAATTACAAATAAATTATAGAGAGTTACTTTTTGTCAAAAAAAAGTTATATAGAGTTACTTAAAAAAAAATTGAACCAAAGTAACTAAGAATAACTTCAAAATAATAAAATAAATCACAACTTTAAATCATTATCTTATTTCTCAAGGTATGTTCATTTTTATTCTGTACCCCTTTCTTTACTATGATGAAAAACAACTTGGTAGTGGACTAGGAGTCCTGAGAGGGTTATCAGTTAGACGGTTACCCAAGAACCTTCAGTTTTCATAGAAACCTTTACCTCAAAGGAGTTTTTGTTTTGAAAAGAACACAACTGAATTTATTATTAGTAGTGTATGTAATATTAAAAGTTAAGTCATGTCCTCCTGAATAGTCAGAGAAACAAAAAAATTGAGCTAGAGCAGGCATATAGAAGGATATTCATATGCATAAAATAATGCTGAATTTTATTGACTTGAAGAAGCTATTAACTAGAGTACATTGGCATTTCAAAAAGCCCTGCAAATGTAACCACTAAAACCAAAATTGTAGGACCGCCAACATACAGCAAAAACATCAAAAGCTGCTCGAACTTGGTTCGAATTGGTGATTATAAATAAGCTATGGTTTTGTAGACTATTTGAATTAAATAGGCTCTTTGGCTATATGGAACACAAAATCTCTTCAATCCAATTCAGTTATTCACAATCACAAGCTACTTCACTGCTCCCTTTTTTCCTTCAAGCGTTGCCGCTTATATACCACCAAATTTTCAGGCCATGCCTTCCCTTCCTGTGCTCCAGCCACCTTCTTTCTCTGACCATCTTCAGCAGAATCTTCTTGTGTTGGAGCATCAGTGGTCACCTGAAGAAGTTCCATAGGTGTTGAAGCAGGATCCAGCTCCAAGCAACCTTTAGGAGCATTGTCACCTTCTTGTCCAGTAAGCAAGTATGAAGGTACCTGGTGTGAAAAACGAAACATCTCTGCTCTTGGAATGTTCCTGATTTTTCTTGGATCAGCATTCTGGCGGAATACTGTCTTGAAACCTGCAACCTTGACAAGCGGAGCAACATTCACACCATGTTCTTCACTGTAGTCTTCAAGCACTTCCACCATGTCGTATTGATGTATGATATCATCGTTAGTAGTTACATCCCAATCGAGGGACCAGTTCCGAAATAGAGCCCAAACATCCCCTTTCTTTGGATATACATGGATAAGTCCTCTTGAGCCTTTTGTCCACTTGACCCTGTGAGAGAAAGAATTGAGAGTGTTACTTATTGCACGCTTGCCTAATCGGAGATCCCCGGTGGTCTTTGGAAAGCCGTTACTTACCCACTCTATTGGTGCCAATTCATCATTGGTTTTAGAGCTAAGCCAGCTTATCTTCATCTGGAAAGGATCCTTTGAGATCACAGAGTGGATAAAGACATAGTAGCGCGGCATGCCATCTTCATCATCGTAGACTGCCCACACCTGGTTCTCACCAAAAGAGTCCTCAATTCGATCCCCATCAAAATCATGGAAATCTGGGTCTGGAACATTCATCGAGACGGAAACATTCGCCTCTGAATCAGCAGAGATAGATTTGTTCTTGTTCTCAGACTTGACAATTTCTTTTGGACCAGGCTTCACACCGTTAACAGCCTTTTCTTTTTCCTTCACTCTAGCTTCTGCAACAGTGTTCTTTGATATTGAAGATGGATACCGTTCATCAAGCCTTTTACGGATCTCCTTCCACTCATCAAGCTTCCTACGGCTCTCTTTCCACTCATCAAGCTTCTTACGAATCAACTTCTGAGCCTTTTCCGCCAAGATATTCTTCAGTTGCTGCTGAGAAATATAACTACTACCATTCCGTCTGGAATTTCCAGCAGCACTAACCTTTCCTGCATCAAAACTAATCTTCAGAGACCCAAACCCATTGGTGGAGTTCATTCCTTTTTTTGATGCCATTTCAGTTTCCACGTCTCTTCTAGCACCATCAACTTTATGTTCACCAGTGCACCTTTTTTTCCCAGAAGACTGAAAAGCTGAACCAGCAACAGTTCTCTCAACAGCATGAGTTTTCCCAAAATGCATCTCCTCCCTCATGACAGGTGCTGAGTCTTCATGCTTTCTTTTCAAATTCGCAGATGGCCTCATAAAAAGACCAGGAACTCCACCAGCAGTAGAAACCGATGTTGGTACACTGGAAAGGCCACCAGGCATAGAAAAAGCACCTGACCCGAGGGATGAGTTGACAGCAGACATTGGTGTCCTATTTGGAACATGACAGTTTCTATCTAATCCGGTTGAGTTGAAGCTTTGTTGCTTCATTTGAGAAGGTCTTGAAGTGGATGAAGCATTTTTGCGTACAGATGGGGCTGGTATCTCGGAAGCATAAAATGGTTTCTTGCAGCGGCCACAAACAAGATTGCAGTTTCTGTAAGTAGCAAGGTATTCATACTTTGTGCTGCACAAACTGCACACAGTCCAAAAAGTATCTGATTTAGGAGGGGCTCTTGGAGAAGAATTGGTACGAGCAGCACTCGTATGATCTCTGTTCTTCTGGATAGCAGCATTAAACAGACCATTATGACTAGCAGGTGGAGGAGGTCTTGGAGTGGGACTGGTGTGAGCAGCACTCATACGATCTCTGTCGTTCCGGTTAACAGCATTAAACAAACCATTCTGACCACCAGGTACAGAAGGTCTCTCACCAAGGTTAACAGTATTAAACAAACTATTCTGACTAGCGGGTATAGAAGGTATCCCGACAGGAATCGCTCTAATTGCCAAGCGGTACTTTTGGTCATAGGTGGCTCTCTTATCTTTATCGGATAATATAGTCCAAGCCTCTGCGACAAGACTAAATGCACCCTCCGCACCCACTGATTTGTTTTTATCAGGGTGCAGTTTAAAAGCCATCTTCTTATAACATTTCCGAATCGTTTCATCATCATCCAAAGGTTGTGCACCAAGGATCCTGTACCAATCCACTTCTGCGCCGACTCTTTCTTCAGCAGCGAGATACGCATCAATGGTTTCCAGCAACTGGCGGAGGTCATCATTATTGGGATCCAAGTTTCGAGCCCTCCTTGCAAGTAGTCTTGCAACACCAAAGTCCTTCTGTAAAATCATCTTCTCTGCCATCTCTTTAACATTTAAGGCATCATCTTTTTTAAATCCCATGGGTGGATGGTTTGTTTTCTCTGGATCGCTGCTAAATTTCCTTCCTTAGAAGCAATGAAGCATAACACCGAGCAATATCAATGAGTGAGGACTTGTGAATACTCACACCAAGAATCTGACAACTCTGTGTGCGCAATGAAGATGCTTCCCTTAACTACAAAAGCCAAAGAAACCCTATAAACAATAAAAAATGGAAAAACTACGTTGACAACAAAAGAAACAAAAAACAAAATTAAAACCGTATAACAAAGTCTTAACAAAAAAAGAGAAACAATGGTTACAGCTAACAGAATCATGTGCGGTGCTTATTCCAATCCATTAATTCTCAATGTTTTGCTTAAATAATCAAGTAAATACAAATTCAATGCACACATTCAAACACCGAATTTCCAAAATAAACCATAGGGATATCACGAAGTTAGTTTTCAATTCCAACACAATCTCACATTCTCAATGCCTTACCACCCCCACCGCAATCCACGGAACAATCAAACCCTTGCAGATTATAATTGCAAAATAAAACAGGAACCATGACATAATCTCAAAACATACACCATCAAACATCAGCTTCAATCACTTACTTCAAAATTAGCGCAACAAAACAAGCATGCTTCAATGCTTCTACTTACAAATTACAACTAAATTCTTGCCCGCGCAACTCTTTAATCGAACAAATTTTACAATCATCCATAAGGAACAACACATTAGATTCAAAAAATAAACAAAAATTCAATCGGTAAGACTTGAAAAAAACACAAATTATCGTTCATGCAGCCCCTTGAAATTGATAAACCTTAAACAACAATCACAAAGAACAATGAAAAACACAATAACCAAAAAACAATTTTTTTAAAGATTTTAACCATATTTTTAAGGTTTCGGATTGTACACAGTAATGTGGTTGCAAAACAACACCGCTTCGTTTAGGTTGACGCAAACCACGTTGGTGTTCGGTTACAACACAAAAAAACAAAAACAAAAATCATCAAAAACAAAATAAAACAAAAACCCCTTCATTTTTTTTTTATATTTTCAAACAGAATCAATCAATAAACTAATACAACTACAGATTATAAGAACTGAAAATAAAAATATAAACGAACATTGATTGAAATAAAAAATACAGAAAATGATGAAAATAAGATAAAGGACGCACCTTTAACACAGAGGAATGAAGAAAAATGAGAGAAATTGAAAAGATTGAAGCTTTTTGTGTGTTTAAGAATGAAGAATGATTCAGAAACAGGTTTGAGAATTTGGGCTCCGATCAGAGAGTTTCAAAGCTTACTCTGTGCGGTGCATGTTTATGCCAATATGTTGAGAGGTTTTTATACTGTTTTTCATTCACTTTCTTTATGTTTTTTTT
>Ga0228711_1004686_pt1 | contig 20939 bp, 11 predicted proteins | sample MedpolnodulmetaG_2_FD_177996 | JGI IMG/M metagenome (GOLD analysis project Ga0228711, IMG submission 177996) | Root nodule microbial communities from Medicago polymorpha collected in Santa Monica, California, United States - brown nodules | ecosystem: Host-associated > Plants > Roots > Nodule... | reverse complement strand
GATTGCGGGGTTTGTTGGGATAGCCGTGGATTTTATAGCAGGTTCTGGCCGAGTGACCAGATTTTTCACAGTATTGGCAGATAACCGAAGCTTTCTTGTTGTTTGCGTTAGCAACATGATTGTTAGATTTGGGGCCACGGTTGTAAGTGTTGCCTTGTCGACGACGCTGAACATGATTAGCAGTCACTGGGAGAGATGTGTTCAAGCGTTCTTCACGCTCAAGGAACATTTCAAAATCAACCAACTTATCATATAACTCATGAAAGAGTATTGGAGAATCTCGTGTGCGAATAGATGCTGTAAATTCGCGGAAGGATGGTCCCAAGCCATTGAGTGCATAAATGACCAGATCAAGGTCATCAAGTGGATGTCCAATAAGAGATAGCTCATCACTAATGGACTTAATGGATTGCAAGTAAGAGGATACTGATTGTGTACCCTTGGAGATTGAACTGAGAGGCTCCTTAAGGGACATGATGCGAGAGCGAGACCAATTGCTGAAGGCTTGCTGAAGTGCAAGCAAGGCATCACGTGAGGTATCGGCAGAAGCCATGACAGAGCGGGCCTCCGGATCACACGAACCAAGAAAAGCAATGTACAATAGCTTGTCTTGATGGATCCACTTGGAATAGGCAGGATTAGGCATTGTCTTACCATCAGATTGAATTGTTGCAAGGGGACAAGGGGTGTCACCAGTGACATATCCAACAAGGTCACGTGCAACAAGAAGGGAATGGATTTGTTTATACCAAGCAGGGTAATTAGAGGAGTTTAGTTTAATGGGAAGGTGAGTGGAAGTGTTGGACTCTAGTAACTCTTTTGGTTCTGTGGTAGCCATTGCTAGGATCGTAAAAAAATGCTGTTAGGCAAAAAATAAAGGCTGATACCATATAGAGAAATAGAATTTGATGATATTTCATTGATAATAGGTGCAAATATATACAGCTAGTTTACAATAATCAACACCAAACAAGGGTGAGACAATGCCCAAAACTGACATGGCTGTTGCTTCAGCTGCAATATTAGTAGAAGCGCAGTGAGTGGAGGCTGCTGAAGCAATGGGATCTGAGCGCGACCACCTTCCATGGTCAGCTCAGCTCTTCATGTTCGTTCTCATGCTGATATCACTACTCTTACTGCTACAGCTGCCACAGCTAATACATTTTACACTCATTGTAAAACATTTATTTCCTATTCTAACGTGATCAAAATCAATCAATGCTTCATATCGCGTTAGTGTCGCTATTCTCGATATTGTAGGAAATTTTAGTTATATACAGCTATGTTGTCGTCAAATGCAGTAATATCACAATTCTAAATACAACATGTAGTTCATGTAACAGTAAATAGTAGTTTTATTTTATGTCAGTTTACTATTTTACCTCTAATGGAGTAATGGTTGTATTTAAGCTTGCCTTTTTGGCTCATATGAAATCAATCAAATGTTTCAACAATCTTCTTCCCTAAAAGCCGCTCTTTACATTTTATACAACGATTTCTCTTTTGTATCGGATCCTATTCTAAGTCGTTAAAATCCCTACATTGAGGGTCAGATTTTATTTGTTCGTTCTTATAATCCTATTTTCCCGTATCAATCCATCCCCTACCCGCATTCCCTTGAGGCTGTAGAAACAAAAAATCTTGATGTCGCAACGTAGGAACAAAAGCAGACCTTATCTTAAAGTCCTAAATGAGATATACAAGATACCATTAAGACATTAGTTTATGCAGTTGGACATTCTCTTCTAGACCAAAACATATTTGAATCAACCATTCAAAATGGTTAATTAAAGTTATTCCAAATCTTTAATTTCACAAGGATAAAATTTGGCTAATATGCAGATCTGTATATGGCCCTTGATATGAAATATTGCTAACGGCAGTGAATTACTCAAACGCACCCCTGATGGTATCATTATTGTTATTATTATCAATTACAAATTAAGCTATTAAGACTAACTCAATATCTGGTTTGAAAAACAATTAAATTCTGTTTTGGCGATAACTGTAGGTGATTTTCACTGGAAAATAGTTTCTGTTTACAATTACATACATAGAACAGGACAGGTAAAATTTTCTATCAAAAACAGACATAAAAAACATGTCCATTCCATGACAAGGCTTGCAAACATAGAATAGAACATTTCAGGTAATGCTGAAAACGAAGAGCGAACTTGTTGCAGGAACAATTACAGAAAAGAACAAGAGTGAGTTTCCAATATGCAGATGTTGTGCTAGAAATGTGTGTGGATTTACGGTCATGTCCAGGAAGAGAATACAATACCTGGACTCGAAGCGTTTTCAGGTTTCTCTCAATCGTTACGCAAAGACAAAACAAATGTAACATTGAACATCTCTTGGTAATTTACCAAATATAATTCAACACTTTATATTTTGAGAGGTATTGAGCACATGTGTTTTTCAACATCAACCATATATAGTACTCAAATGAACTCATATTTAGGGACAAAATCATTCTATGAAACTGCCAATGCAATAGTTATAATTTCATAAAGCAACCTTGGAATTTTGAAAAACAAAAACACATAAACTACATTGGAATATAATATTTTGCAATTTCATGATCTTCAACCAGCAGCTCCAAAATATTAGTACTAACTAGGGAGAAGAAGAGGCCAATGATGTCTAGATACAAGTAAACAGAAGCCCAAGTGGACCCATCATAGAGGAACCTCTTGATATGGTTGTCTGTGTGATATACAAGGCAGACACAAAATATTATTGATGCAAGGCACCCATATATTCTATGTGGCCATTTACCTAATGGAAATAAAAGTAATGGAAACAAAACCTGTAACAAAATGATCACTGTTAAATTACTCAAGGGCTAATTTTCTGATTAATTAGTAAATACTAATAGTCAGAAATTTTTTAAGAGTTAATTACCTGAATGGGGCCAAAGAGGAGAAGAATTGATAAAGTTCTGAATAAGATTGGGCCTAAAAAGATGAAATCTTGGCCTCTTTTTGTGGCCCAAATTGTGAAGAGAACAAGATTGAACGCTACCATAATAGCCCATGTTAGAGATTGTATGATGATTGCTTTCCCTGCATCCAATTTTCAGCATCATAAAAAAAAATAGCAATTCCTATTGAAAATTGAAAATCTATACCAAGTTTATCATCACAAGCCAACTTAATCAATTATGTTGGAACATTTCTCTTTACGCCCCTAAGGCTACTAAATACACATTCGATGGTTATTTACAGGATGTATGTTTGACAAAAAACGTATCCATTCATTAGATAACTACAAGATGTGTGTTTAAGAGCCTAAAGAAAAACGTCTATTATGTTAAGTAAAAAAAAAAATATCAATTATCTTCTCCTTTCATTATCAAACCTACAAAAACATATCCCCTCAACAAAAACCAATAAAAACATATACACCTATGCACTAATCCATCCAATATGCAAATCACATGAAACTATAAAAATCATGAGAAATGATATTTGTACATCCATTTAATGATAACTTTAATGACAACCTTGTTTTTTTCTCTTTTTATCGGTCAAAAACAATAGAGAGAAAAAAAAGAAAGAGAGAGGATAAGAACATCATATGAGTATGAGAGAAAGAAAGTTGACAAAAGTTATCACAAAATTGTTGTATAAATATCATTTCTCGTAAATCATTAAGGGCAAAAAAATAAACTTTGACTATCAATATTCAACGAGTTTTTTAAATAAAAACAAAAAGAATTTGGTGGAGTAAATGTATAAATAAACATACAAGCCGATCTTGCTTCCTTAGTTCCATCCTCCAAATCACTTTTTTCAGACATTTTTCCCTTGCAACTGTGCAAACTCAATGAGAGAAAATGAAAGAAAAAAGAGACTAGAATTCCAATGCAATTGAACTTGATACTAAACCCCAGTCTCTATTTATAGAGATACATAGGCTAAATCATAATTATAAATTAAGAACAACTTATAATAATAATAATGAAAATAATATAAAATCTAATCTTACTAAAAATGAATTCGTGAAAAAGAAAAAAACTAGCTGAATATAGACATACTTTTTTGACCAAAAGATAAATAAATATACCTGAATATAAATATACTTTTTTGACGTACCTGAATATAAATATACTTTTTTATAAATTTACTTTAAAACCAATGAAGAAAACAGCAGAAAAAGTATATTTGCATATCTGTTTTTTTACAAACAATTGAAAAACTATCACTAAAAAACCTAAATTAGTTACAAAATTAAATTTAAAATAATTAAACAAATTAATAGAAATAGAAGACAGCAATAGGAAATATATTGAATAGGAAAATTGTAAAATCAGGGATTTCCTTAATGATTTCATATTTTTAGGACTTAGTGTATTTTGGAATAAAAGTTATTAAATTAGGAAACTCGGTATTCAAGGACCTGCCAAATAAAATCAGTATTTAAGGAAATTCATAATAAATATTATTGTATTTTAAAATTAAAAAACGAAAATAGGAAATTCTGAAAATCATATGATGTTGTGTAAAAATAGTTTTTATTTCTAGGATTTAGGGTATTTCTGGTTACAACAAGTTTAAAAGAGTTTAGTTACATGGCTCACTAAGATCAGATCAGACATCAACGCTTAAAGAACACTAACAAGTCAAAATTCACATTTTATTCACCTTAATTGGAAAACTCAAAATTCACATTTTCTAATTGGACAACGATCCACACACTTCTGTTTTATTGACCAAACAAACAAAAGAAAACCATTTTGTTTTAGGAAGCACAAAGCTTTACACGTCATCTTTGAAGCACATATCAATGCCAACTCGATTACTAGCACTAGCACGAGAAAGAAGGTATCAATATTTTTGTTTTAGTAAGCCCAAAACTTTCCGCATCATCTATGATGCACGTATCAGTGCCAACTCGATTACTAGCTTGGGAAAAGAAGATATCTATGTTGCATTTTCAGCCTATTTGGATTGTCTTTATCCCTTGGAACACCATCCCATCCCGACTTTGTTGTTTGTCTTCCTCAAGCAGATCCTAACTTCACATAGCAACCTACACCGTAATCTCAAGAATGTCATCCTACAACCAACGATCCCTACACCGTATCCCTTGGAACACCATCCCATCCCAATTGAGCTCATATCGATATAAAACTATATATTTGAATCTTGAAAATTTATATGCAAATTAATCAAAAGAACAATATAAAACCATAAATTTAAATCTTGAAAATTCATATGCAAATTGATCAAAAAGACGAAAATGACGTAAAAAAAACGAAATCGTTATCTGAAATTAAGTTAAGGGAGGAGAAAAGTAATTTTTCCTTCTTTTTATTATAGTCACGTGTAAATGTGAAGTAGGAAAAACAAGAGTGATCCTTGACAAAATAAGATCTTTACCACATGATTAGTTTTTGACAAAATAAGAACATCGTTACCCAAATGGTTTGTTTTTATTAACCATGCCTAAGCCTCTTTAGCCTATATACTTCAACATCATTTATTCCCGCTGCCAAAACCAGTACTATATTTACGTGTTCTTGATGGATGATGGATGATGCTGTCACTTCTCTAAATTAACATTCAAAAAAACTACCCAGCACAGCTAGCTCACACCAAATGACATGTAACCAATCAATTTTCTGCGACCTGAACAAGTTCCAAGCAGCGGCACCCCTCTGCCGTAGGGTCCTCGAGTTCCTATGCAGTTTCTGCCAAGGTCATGGAGTGCATCAGTTCTTGCACCTCATTCTCAACCACCTCTTCCTTCATACATGCCTTCCAATGGCACACTACTTCTATTCCTGAAGACACCAGCAGGCAGCAACCACTTTGTCTCCGAGGAGATCTCAAATCTCAATTGAGTCTAAGAGTCGGTTTTCTTTCGCTTCCTTTGCTCCTTCGCAGCTTGTTCTTGAGCGCATTATGTCACACTCTGTTAGGGAGGTTTTTACTACTCTTTACTAAACAATAAAGACACTCATACACACACATACCCACACACATATCCTCAGTTAACGATGGGCGTTGTCTTTATTAATATTGTTTGTTTTGCATATGCAACAGGATGAGTCGCCATTAACATCAGATAGAATATCTCTCAGCAGCGAGCCTTTGAATCATGGTAGTGCATTAGCCGGATCAGGGAGTCCGCCAATTTCTCATTCAGACCAATTTGACGATGTTGTCAACATATACAATCAATTTTTACTAAACTATGAGCAACTCTATTAGCTTTTTCTAATAAGTCGCACACTATATATTTCTTGAGAAAACAATTCCATTCACCCATTATTCAATGGTGGAAGAAGATGGTTGAAAGAAAGAAGAAAGCAAAATACATAATGCTCAGCAGCACACTACTATTACTGTGGCTGCTTTAGCTTCCATTGTGGCCACAACAGCAGCCTCGTCAACACCAATCAAGGATGAAAAGATAGACAAGATAAACATGGATATTGCTTCGGCTGCCATATTAGTTATGGTGCAGTGTGTTGAGGCTGCCGAAGCAATGTGAGCTAAGCGCGACAACCTTGCTTCTGTGGTTAGCTCAGCTGCGAATGTCCATTCAATTTCACATGATTGTATCGCTACTCTTACTTCTACAGCTGCCATAGGTAACACTTTTTACACTCATTGTTAAGCATCTATTTACTTTTATAACAGAGTCAATGTTTCATATGGCAATAACATCAATATTGTTGAAATTGTAGAGTTAAGTTAAATACAACTAATGCTAACATCAAATGTAATAGCATCATCATTCTTGATATTACAGATAGTTTATCCCTCTCCTTGAGGCTATAGAAACATAAAAAGCAAAATCCGAACCTTACCTTAAAATCCTAATGAGATATTCAAGAAACCGTTAAAAGACATTAGATTCCACAGTTGGACAAGGTTATTTAGCATCTAACAGAAATTTACATCAAACAGAATTTCCTATATTATCTTCAATTAGAAGCTCTAAAAACAGTAAGTAGAGAGAGGAAGAGGTTGATGACATCTAGATATAAGGAGACAGAAGCCCAGATATACTCATCATAGGAGTACCTCTTGATAAGGTTGTCTGTGTCATAGACAATGTAGCCAGAAAATATAATAGCTGCAAGACACCCATAGATCATATGTGACAACTTTCCCAATGGAAACAGAATCTGCAAGAAAAGGATCACACTGTTAAAATATACAAACAGAACACAAAAGTTAGATATGAAGATCACTATTACAAGGGCTAATTTGCCAATTTATTAAGAACTAAATAGAGAGCAAATTACCTGAATAAAGGCAAAGACGATAAGAACCAACAAAGCTGCAAACAAGAATGGGCCCAAAAAGCTAAAATCATGACCTCTTTTTGCGGCCCAAAATGTGTAGAGAGTCAAGCTGAACACAACCACAGTGGTCAATATGACAGCTTCTAGAATTACTTTCCCTGCATTCAGTTTCCAGGATCATCAGAAAACATAGCAATTCTTAATTGAAAAACCATGTTTATCACAAGCCAACTTAATCAATTCTCTTCTCCTTTCAAATTCCACCAAATAAATTGTCATATTATCAAAAGAAGTTTTTAAGTAACATACCGCTAACAAAGGAACAACTCAATCCAACGGAAATAGATATAGTGACTGTGAAAATTAGGAGGAGGAAGTAATTGAGAGGGTGCTTGTTGTGATAATAGTAAAGTGGACATAATGCTGCAAAATTAAACATTTACATAAAAAGAGCGTATATGGATGGTATTTGACCTAAATAAATAATATAGTTAGTAAAAGAATGTATAAAAAAAGAAGAGAAGACGTACTGATTAAGGGAATAAAGATGAGAACAATGTAAAGAACCAAGCCTGGAGTAGTGCTGACGAAGAAACGAGGAATAGGCGGAAAGAAAACAACGACGGAGGCAACAGCAATGGTGAGAAGCAACTGAAAGGTGATGATGGAGTAAACCTTGCGTATGAAGGACCATCTTAATTCAGGACTCTCAAGCATCGTAGGGTAAAGGGTTCTTTCCCCACTCTCCACATCTCTTTTCGAAGACATTTTTTTTTTTACGTAACTTTTCCAGTAATGCGAGATACTTCGTAATATCCATCAATGCTATTATTGCTAGGTGATTTAATAAAAAAATAACGCTTGATATTGCGAAAGATTGATTTTTTTTTCTCTTTCTTTTTGACGGATGGTGCTGTGAAAGAGTGAAATATTTTTTTTTATATATATATATAAATGAAATATTAATCCATACTTATTTAAACATATTTTTTTTAAAAAAAATTAATTATATTAGTCTAATAGAGTGGCCTCTTGTAGTGTCATAGAGTTTGAACTTCGAACAAACCATTTATTCACTTTAAAAGGTGAATTTTTAACACTTAGTCGGGAGAAAAAGAGCTCTTTTGATGCAATATTTGGAGATTTGAAAGCAATGTGTTTGAAGAGTAGTAAGTAAGTCTTCCAAGACTATAAGTTCTAGCTCTTAATAATGATGAAAAAAAATTGATCGTTTTGCAAGATAAAGTGGAATGGTTGATGAATTGTGGGACGTAGGTAAAGTAATTAATTGTTCCTTCATCAAGAAACATCATTTTCACAAGTAGTTTTTCAATCATTTTTACACAAGAAATTTGAAATCAAGTATGCCATATTTCAGGCCTTTTTTTCAGAAACAAACAAACAATCTCATTAAGTCACCACTGTACCACACACAGAGACAAAACACGCCAGATGCTATAGCTGGTATAGGGGACTTAGCAGTTAGCATTCATCTTCCCGCAAAAATCCAGCCATTCTTCTTTAAATGTGTAGTTGCTATACTCAGTAATAAGACCATACAAGGTAAAGCTAAAATTGATTGATTTACTTTCGTACTTTGTTTTGGTTTGTGACCGTAAGGAAGATATTATCAATAATAGCACGAGGGGATTTGAGGAAGTGCAGTAGGTTTGTTGCAGTGTGCTCTGTGTAGTTGCTGAACCGGATTGAATCAAGAGCTTTTTAGTGTGAATGACTTTAGAAGTCCTCCCTAATTAAACCTTATAATAAATTGATAATTGTAGTATGCATAACTGAAGTGTTAGTTTTAGGGATTGACTAAACAAAATACATAACTATATAATCTGTTTCATATTATATATGCAAAATGTATCATCTATATTATCAGGGTGGCCTTGAGCACCGGCTAACGGGGCGGCACCCCAACTCACCATAATTTTTGGGGCGCCAAAAAGAAATTTAACTACCTATGTATACTCCCATAAAAAAAATGAAAATGCTAGTTGTTGACAAAATTACAGGGACACTATACAGTCAAAATAATAAATGATGTGATTAAATCAAATATAAAATAAAATCAGTCAACTACATTAACAAAAATATATTAATTACATCTATAATTTTAGCAACTAAACCGATAAGTTATTAGTGAAAAGCAAGTGAATAATCTAATTGAGACACTAAAATTAAAATAAAGGTTAACATGTATTTACCCCCTGTAATTTGGGCGAGTTCCGGTTTACCCCCTGTAAAAAAAAAAGTTTAGATTCCAACCCTGTAAAATAAGATTCTTTGATTTTAGCCCCTGAACCACGTGACTGTGCAGAATTGCTGACTTGGCGAGCTAACTGTGCATATCTGATTATGTGGCATGCTGACTGTATAATTAATTTTGTTTTTCATTTTTTTTTAAAAAAATTAAAAAATTTGTTAAAGTTAAAAAAAAAATCAGGATTTTTTTTATTACAAAAAATAATTTTCAAAATTTTTAAATATTTTGAAATATACATTTTTCGAAAATTCCAAAATTTATAATTTACGAAAAATATATATTTAAAAAAAATTTAATTTTCCATAAATTTTTTAAATTATTTTCGAAAATTTTGAAATACATATTTCATATTTCGAAAAAAAAATTCAAATTATTTTCGAAAATTTGGAAATATATATTTTTCGAAATTAAAACAGATTTTTTTTTCGAAAAAGAAGTTTTTTAAATTTTCTCAACAAAAAAAAAATCTGGAAAATATTTTTATTTTTAAAAATCTGGATACAAATTTAGGAAAATTCAGATTTTTTTTCGAAAATTTTATTCCAAATTTTTTTTTAATATGTGTTACAGATTTGAGAATATTTAAAAATTGAGGATAAAAAAAATCTGGAATTTTTTTTAATATTTAAATTTATTCTTATCTATTTATTACATGTGTTATTTGTATTGAAAATTGAGGACATTTTTAAAAAGAAATAGTCAGTCCAAAAAAGCTGAAAGAGGTTATTTTCTTTATGTATATATTTCTCAAAAAATTATATATAAAATAAAAAAAATTCTAAACTTACTGTATTTTGAAACTTTTGAAAAAAATTTAAAAAAATCCAAATTAAATTAAAATTTTAAAAACATTCGAAAAAAAATAATATAAGCTAATTTTTTTAATGTTTTAGTAAAAAAATATTAATTTTTTCTGAATTTTTTAATCCAAATTTTTTCCTTTTTTTTTATATTTTCTATTTTTTTTCTTATTTTTAAATTTTTTAAAATTAATTTTCAGGTTTTAAAAAATTAAAATTAAAATAATTACACAGTGGCATGCCACGTCAGTGTCCATTACACACGTGTCAGGTTTTAAAAAAATAAAAATAAAAATAATTACGCAGTTGCGTGCCACGTCAGCATCTGGATGGGGTCAGGGGTGTTTTGTGGAGAATCTTCATATTACTACGGTGTTTTGTGGAGAATCTTCATATTACTAGAGTGTTTTGTGGAGAATCTTCATATTATAGGGTTGGAATCTAAACTTTTTTTTTTACAGGTGGTAAACCGGAACTCGCCCAAATTACAGTGGGTAAAGATATATTAACCCTTAAAATAATGATATGGAGTGTTAAAAATAATAATGAGTTGTCTCGTGAGCATAGCTCAGTTGGTATGACAATGCATTATTATATGCAGGGGCCGTGGTTCGAACCCCGGACATCCCACGTATTCACCTTATAAGGTGAATTCTAGCCACTAGGCTACCTGACCAAAAAAATTAATAATAATGAGTTATATTTTTTGGTTTTGCATATTTAAAGTCGCAATATTTTACCTAGTAGGTGTCAATTGCAATTGCCAAACAATTTATTTAGTATAAAATAGTCAAACGAATTTTCTCTTTTGGGGAATCAACATTGAATTATGAAATGTTGTGATGATATAAATATTGAATTATGATCCTTGTGTGCTATTTTGATAAATATGTTGTCTTTAGTTAATTAAGTTTGTCGAGTGAAGCCTAGACTTTGGAACATGGATCCTAACTTAGAGCTAATTGATTCACATTTCAAAGATTCATAATTGTGTTCTTCTTGCACAATGTCAAATAAAATGTTTAATAGTCTTTCCATTCATTTCTCTTAAGCTTATCATTTTTTGTGAAATTTTTTTATAAGGGCATCACTTGATTCATCCAAGGCATCCAATTTTAAAGGGCCGGCCCTCTATACTATACAATCACAATCAGCACATTGTATCATTGAACACCATGAGTCATAACCAAGCAAAAGTAGATATGGAGATGGTGATTGGACTAGATCCACCGTGGGCGTATCGTTATAGATTTCGTGCTGCAGATAAATGTTTTAGCTTGTGCAGTCATAAATATCTTAGGACAGTAAACATGCAAAATGATCTGGACTTGTTCTGCTAAATTCTATCAAAAATTTTATGCATTCCAACTTTCTCATATACCCTCCACCCTTGATTTACTTTGTTTAAAAGAATGCAACTAGAGAGATAGTCACATTAACTAGACTATTATTTTGTTTGAGAAGAAAATCGCACTAAACCAAACAAAATTGTTATCACAGTTTCAGAAACACAAAACCAAACCGTTACTGTTTCGTCCCAAACCGAATTGTTATAGAGATTTGGTGCACTGGTTATATAGTTTCAAGTTGAACCAAAATTACCTTTACAAAAATTGAAATGTACTTTTTTGAATCGAACTGGTTTTTAGGCTGAATTGTATCAAATAACTAAGATTGTTGTTGAAAAAAGTAAAATTTGAAACAAATTGAATATTTGGACATTTTTAAAAACCCAAAACAAAACTGAGCCGCACATAAACTACAGTTCTGTTTTAGGATGCGGTTTGGTTTAACAATTCGGTTCAGTTTTTTTTAGCTTTGTTGAACAGTTCTAATTGTAGTACCTAATCTAAATTATATGGGATTATCCTTTATGGCATCCAAAATTCGGCGGTGCAATATTAGCGCGTTATTCCCATAAAAATTTTAAACTGAATGTTATTAATCAGTCTTAAAATGAATTTGGGCACCAAAAATAGTTATTTTTCAGATTTCAAAGGAATTTAAACTAGAGGGGTTATTTCAGGTTTTAGAGGGATAAAAAAATCACAGGGAACAAAACCAAGACGGGCAAAAATTTAGGGACCATAAATATGAATCTAATCTAATTCATTATAATTGTCCTTGTTGAAATAACTTCATAGCCAAACAATTTGTTTGATGTTTGTAGTTGCAGTATCTATGGGCAAAATCATAAGGAAGAGGAAGCCATTGAGGAAATCTCCAGAGCTATTGGATTCAAAGCTGATTTGCAACTCTTACATCTACATACAGCAGCATTCCATGAACTCAAAGGGGATGTTTGTGCTAAGTATCCAAAAAAAAAATGTAATAACTCTCTAATTCTTTGAAGAAATAAGTCTTCGTAATCTGAAGTTTGCTTGTTAGATATTAAAATATTGACCAATGATTATTTTAATTAGAATTTGAATTCAGATTCTCCTAATAGATTCTTAAGTAATCACGTAAATTTTCTTTCTTGTCTTTATCTACCTAGGCTAATAAAGATTTTCATTATAGATTCTAAGTAATCTTTAGAGCATCTTTAATGGTCTTTTTTTAAGAAATCTACTTTGAGTCTCATACACTACTAATAAGTGGTTTCAACAATGCTACGCCATATTTATGCAACTCATGGACATTTTGCTCCGATGGTGAAAAATAAGGTACTTTATATTAATGGTGATAGGATACCACATAAAAAAAATGATAAAATACTATATTATGCAATAAAACAATAATAATGATATTGTATCTTATTTAAGCTACTTCTACGATTTTTATGTTTTTCACTTTGTCAAGTTTCTCCAATAAAAAAATAATAATAAGGAACAAGTTCATTCTTTTATGGAGCTCACTTAGATGGCCTCGTTGGAGATGTTGATTCGGTATTAACATTATATTGAAGCAAATGATATTTTTTTTTATAGGAAATGACAAATTTCAACAATTACATTATACAAATAATTATGGAACAATATAAATACATAGTTATTAGTTAGCCTGTCCTTAGTAGATTTGGCTTGATAACACATTTTAAAATGGATTTTAAGAATTTTCATGGAAAAATACACGTACAAGTAGCATCGAGAATAAAATATTACTTTTGAGAATTGAAGTGGACCATGACGAGTTACCACTTGCCACGATATGAATAATCTTTACCCTTTAGGACCACAAACTTTGCAAATAATATTGTGTGAAATTTGGTTAGGAACACATCCAATAAAAAAAAAAACTACAGAAACCATCGTTTCACAAGATAAGCAAAGAACAACCAATGGCATTCTGAATTTTTTAGTGCCAAATTCAAAAAATACGTTTAGCGATTCAAAATCTAGAACTTTCGAGAACGTTATAAACAATCATTGGATTTATTTAATTTCCACTATTATTAAATGTTAAATAATTTTTTCTTGTTACGTGCCACTGGGATACCATGTCCACGATTCCTCTATTCTAATTTTTTTTCGACCCATACATAAAAAAAATCTTGTCCACGACACCTCATCAACCATAATTGAGAAATACTGAGAAGTACGTAATAATATTATACTACTCAAAAGGATGACAAAAGCAATTTCTTGTCCATGATATATACCTCTTTCTTTTTCTAATTTAATAAGTAATTTATTGGGTGACAAAAGTAATAATATTGCATTAGTCAAAAGAAGAAGAAAAAAAATAGTAATACTTATACTACTCAAAAGGATGATGCATATTCCCTCAGAAATAAAAAAAAAAAAGGATGATGCATATATGATAATATTAACCGTGTTCATATTCTCACTTCTGGTTCAAAATCAAACAAATCAGACATTTGGCATGGTGTGATAGTACTCATACCGAAGGAAATGGTGATTCTTGAGTAACATCTAATTAAGGTGGCATGTTTCTAACAACAACAACAAAAAATTCTAGGTGATGTCTGTGCTTGCCATTTGCCAACAAACCCTCCTTCTATAACCCCTTAGCTACATTTGTCTCATGCTTGTTGGTGGACATATCTTGAAGACTGTGTTTATTGAACTAAAAAAACTGTGTCTATCGCAGTGACAGATCCAGAATTTTTGAATAGTGGGGGCACCATATAAAAAATTTTGTAGCATTAATAATTGTCCTCTACAATTTTTCATATTATGAAAACTTTGAATGATTTTCTAATTATCAATAAAAATATCTTTCTCTATATAAATAACTAAACAATCATTTAACCGATCATCTCTCATTCGATTTCGCATCTAATTCTTGATAATATTCATACAATCAAGAAAGAATTTGATATATAGGATGATATGTGTGGGCCAAAAGAGAAATAATTTGTGATAAGTGTGGGCCATGTGGTCAAAATGTCAACTATTGATACATTATACTACTAAAAATAATAGTTTCTAAAAATTTAGTGTAGGCACAAGCCCACACATGGATGAACATACATCCGTCCCTGGTCTATCATATACACATACCAGTATCTGAATACATTTATCAGTATAATACTATAATTACTAATTATTTTAAGGATATCTGAATAAACTGCTCCTGATAACTTGTTGGTAGTGTCCACCAATTTTTAATTAATAATTATATGCTTGTTTTTATTTTTTGAATTATAAATATTAGTAATTGGTGTTCTCCTTCGTTTAGATCGAATCATAACCTTCAATTTTTTATTTCTTAATTTAAATCATTTGAGTTATTCAACCTTTAATAATTATACACTTATTTACATTCATTAATCTACTAAACGAGTTATGTAAGTTGTTCTCTCTCAACAAAAGCTTCTCCACAATATAAGTAAGAGCCTTAACATTTATCGAAAACAAATTTAAAAGAAGTTATTATCAACAAAAGTTGAAGCATTTTTTAATAAGTTTTATTCATACATCAAAAAATAGTATATAGTATGATCAAATTGATGGTGAATTGTGACATGTCTCTCATTCATATTTTGAGATCGCCTCTAGTGTTTAAGGGTCACCCACACACTAACAACAATATATATGTATATAGACATTTTAGAAGCAAGAACTTTCGAGAACTTTATGACAATCATCAGATTCATTTCCATTATAGTTTGATGTTGAATAAAAAAATTATCAGACCAAAAAAATTCTTGTTACGTGCCTTAAGAGCAGCCTGTCCACGACACACTGCCATCACATAGGAACTGAGAAGTGAGAACCAATGCAAAACATAAACGTTTCGGTTTATGTTGTACTAGTAAAAAAAGTAATAATATTATACTCAAAAGACTGATACATTATATGCAGTACTGATTCAAAATCAAACAAATCCAGGTTATGGGCATGGCATGGTGACACTGCTCAAACGAACTACGAGGGAATGGATTTATGGAGTATGTCTAGGTGGCATGTTTCTAGCAACAAGAACAAAAATTCTAGGTTGTGTGTGCTTGCCATTTGTCAACAAATCCTCATAGTATGACCCCTTACCACCATTTGTCTCATACTAATTGGTGGACATATTTTGAAGACAGTGTTTATTGAACTAAAAAACACTGTATTATATGATACACTGATATGAATATATGAATATACTTACCAAAATAGTAACTTATAAACTCCCCTTAATAACTTGTCGATTGGTATTTTTTGATCATATCATTAGAAAGGAAGAAAAAAGTGTTTCTTTAATCATGTCATATAAACAAAATATGAACCACTTTGTCTATTTCATAGGTGGTCTACCAATCATTTTCCTTATTTATTTTCGTTGGCCAAGTCATTAGACGTGCAATATATATGCTCTTATTCTCAAATTGAAATTTCTCTACCAAGCAAGTAGGACAAATCCAACATATATTAAGACCTAAAATGAAATTTAGAAAATATTTATTGGCAAAAACAATTGAGCCATTTTTAATATTAATAATAAAAGATATACATGAGATGATTGAATAAATGTTGTCATATGAACTTATTATAATGATGGCATTTGACACTAATATCGGGTCGGTCCTTTAAGTTTTTTAAGTTTTAAATAGGTTATTTAAGTTGTTAATTTAATACACCAACATCCTTTTAAAGATCTGTTTAAAACGTAAAAACTTAAAAAAATTCAAATAGGTACATTAAATAAAAAATTTAAAAGACTAACTCAATATATTTGTCAAACTTAAAAGACCAAAAGATATATTTGGCCTTTATAATATCATATTAAATATCAAAATAGATCTTAATGTAATTGACATTAATTTGTTTGTCAGGATATCTATTTAAATTTATCAAATGACTTATTTAAACACTTTAACATCAAACAGGCATTTAAACAGCCTTACCGGTTGTGTCAAAAAAAATATTCAAAAAAAAAAATGTCAAACTCCAATAAAACAAATAAGTTTTGATAAATAACACACCAGATTTTGGATTTGCATTGTTTGACCGCTTCATATTTAAACCTTGTAAAACTTAATTTGACTTAATTCGTTATCACCCGTAATAAGAAGGTGAGGCCTCTCCGAAAATGAAAATGAAAAGCCATAAACTAATTTGTGTGTTAAATACTCTCTGATTTTATTTATAAGAAAAAATTAGATCAACAAAATAAATTTTATTTTTAACCAGATATTGTGATCAATCCGCCACAAGAAAAGTGTGTTTGGTGATGCAAGAATAGTATATTGTATCATTATACTAACAGTTTGGATTTGTAAAAAAAAAAAAGTTTGGATTTATTTAGTTGTTTATTAATTAAGTTATTTGCTTCTATTAGCACAATTTATTAGATGTTCTTGGTACGTGGCATTAAGATGCCCTATCCACGCAATCTCAACAATATAATACGAGCATTCCAAGACCATCAACGCAATCCAATATTTTTTATTGAGTAAAAAAAAATTGTAGTAATATATTCGACAAGGCCGTGACGATGCATACAGTTGGTTCTCACAAGTTTACTATTTTAAATTTTAAATCTAAACAAATGCAACATTGGACAATGGTGGAGACACTTTTTATTTTTTGACGGAAGAATATTCGAACACTCATCACTCGTATATGCTTTTTTTTTCTTTTTCTCTCTATTGTAAACCATATTTTACTTTTTACCTTCATTAATAAATGATGTATGTGGACTATAATATAGATCACATACATCATTTATTTAATGAACCTAAAAAGTGAAAAAAGTTGTAAAAGTAGTATGGTGTAATCTTGTCCGACTACATCGCCACTTGTTGCATTTTTTACCTTAAAACTTCTTTTGCACACGTCTTTGTTCGCTCCCATTTCTTTAATTTAGTTAAGAAAAATGTTATTTGGACATTCACATATCTGATATACAACTTAAAAAGAGAAATCAATAGATATGGTGATATGATAGACGTACGTGATATATAGATATACTATTGGAAAAATATTTTTGATTTGTCCTAGAACATAGCTTAAAGATGATATGGTTGCAGTGAACCAATATAGTGGAGGAGGAACTCTAGTGCAGTTGGGCCTTGCTTCCACGACGGTGCTACCTGCAACGCAGACACCCGCTTCGATGTCGAAGTCGATATCTGCTAGCGAGGGGGAGTAAAGTGTGATTCTCAGATCGTATATGATTGTGGCCGGGATGTCACGCTTATATAGACGAATTGGTTATAACCGTTGTGGAAATTGGTGTGGGTTACGAAAGACAGTTGGATGTTGGGTGAACAACCAAGATCATCTTAAGGTGGCATTTGTGTGCGGTCAAGCGTAGGGATGTCAATGGGTATCCGCGGGTACGGGTAATATGATATCTGTCCCCGCCCCGTTGGATAAATATGGCACTCGTACCCGTCCCTATATCCGTGCGGGTATCTCGATACGGGTAATCCACGGGTATTTAGATACCCACGGATATCCGCGGGTACCCATGGATTTTTGAATTTTTTTTTGTACAAAGAAAAATTCAACTTTTAATTACCTACAAACTTCAACTTTTAAACATCCATACATAAGATATTCCATTCAAATTTCATAATCCATACCATAACCATAATCCAACAAAAATCGTGATTCTTACATAATCCCAAGCAAATTCATCATTACATAATAGATATGATTCTTACATAATCCATGCAACTTCTTGAAGTAAAATAAAAGATAAAAACATCCAAAATCCACATTCAAACTCTTATAATCCATGGATATTTTAGTAATTTATATAATTTATTAACGGGTACTGATACCCGCGAGCACGGGTATCATCATATCCGTGTCCGTGTCCATAAAGTAACGGGTAGCTAAATACCTGTTTATTCTATCCGCGGGTACCCGTTTAACTACTCGCCCCGTGCCCATGACGGATTTTATCCGCGGATACCCGTGGACACGGATTTTTTTGCCACCCCTAGTCAAGCGCACAAGCGACCTTCCTTAAGTGTCAATAAGACAATACATATATTTGTTGTGCTTTCGTAGTTTGGCCATTGTTTGGCCGAGATTCGGTCCGGAATAATTTCTCTTCAACCAATTAACTCGACATATCAATTTAGGATTTGGGTTTGATCCTTAAGAAGGTTCTCAGTTGATAGGTTTAAGATTATAAACACACAGTTATAAATCGAAGAAATGTATGGACTCAAAATGGTAAAGTTAAAAGGAAAAATGAAAGAAAACCATTGGCACGAGCCAATAAAAGGAAAGATATATATATATATATATATATGAGTTTCATACATCGTTCTTTCAACATTGACAATAATAAGTTATCTGTGAAGGCAGTTGTGTTATATGTTCAGGCATAGTTTCATCAAACAAAAATCAACTTATTTGCATGGAGTTTGATCTTACAATTTATAGACAAAGAATAAACTAAATTACATATTGCATGAGTATCATGTGTCCTTTTACTTCTAAGTAACTTATGTCCTTTCAAAAAAAAAAAGTAACTTCTTCTCCAAACCACTTTATTTGAATTTGAATATTATGAAAAAGTTTCTAATTGATTGTTTGAAAGACTTATTGAGCACATTCGATATGACCGATTTTAGAAGTTGAATTATTTGAAACTTTTCAAATAATTCTAAGAGTTGTGTTGATCAACTTTGAGGAGTTGTGTTGATCAACTTTGAGGAGGAGTAAGATCTCAAGCCATTACCATCAGGCCCAAGGAAAACAAGCTTTAGTTTGCTTGAAATTTTTTATTCAAAATTTCCATGCAACACGTTATATGATTACAAGAGAGAAAATGAGGTATTAAATAAACTAAAAAATTTAAGGTGTTTAAATATTATTATTGTTTATTTATTAAAAATTGTCAATATGATTGTTATTGTTCAGGTAGCAGGAAGTAAACCCTCAAACTTTTTATTTCTCGACATCTTAATTTTCTCATCTTTAGCATCAAGCTATCCTTAGTTCATTTTTCACTCTTATTATGAGCCTAAGTCATATATGTTATGATTCGTATGATTATTAATTAAAGGGTAGGTGTTGATTCCATGTGATTTGGTTTGAATTTTTATGATTTTAAATTTGCAAATTTAACTGTTCAAAGAAAATTATGGTTTTGTTTAATTTGTGAGAATATCTTCTATTTTTATTCTCTAAAATTTATGTTAATTTTACTTGTTAATAAAGAGAAAATAGATTTTTAAAGTGAATTTTTAAGAAACAATAAAAATATATAAAACTTGTCAAAAAAAATTGTTTTCATTAGATCATAGAGAATAACAACATCTAGACTTAACTGAGAACTATTTGATAAAGCCTAATATTATTTTTAAAAAAATTATTAGTCAAAAAATTATTTAAAAATATTAATATAGTCATTGATATGTTTGAGAGAGACTTACATAGCAATTTGATGGTTTACTCTCCAAAATATCAATATATGTCCTATTTGTTCAAAAAAAAAAATGTGACAAGGCCACATAAGATTTGGTCACGTACGGAAATACTAAACAAATGTTATTTTTCCTTTCCTCCTTAGATTTTGGTGGTGGAGATAGTTTACTTCACCAACCAAACATGAGATAACAAGAAGCTCACTCTCCATTCATTCTACTACTTCTGAAAAACCATGCCATAAATTCTGTGCTTATCCACTTTCATTTGATTCAAATCAATTATTATAGACTCCTTTTACAGATGTTACCACCCAATTGATGAACCATGGTTTAATTTCTTTTTCACACATCACACCATATCCTATCCAAAGTATTATAAAATCAGTGTGCCAACCAAAACCACTATCTCCCAACATGTGAACCCCCACAAACAATTTTAATTTAATCAAATAACATTAAAATAAAACTATAGCATCCCCACCACCATATCAAATACTTCCTTCCTCTCTAACTTCCAGAACTTTCCTAACAAAGAACCCACTCCTTCACCCACAAACTTGTCTCTTTCATCCACTTGCTATTCATGGAAAGAATTTATCAATAAAATAATTACAATTTGTTTTTGGTTTAATAAAATAACACAATATTTGCTTCCAAGATGTCTAGAAACTTCTTAATAATACACATCTTTAATATTATTTTTTTCTCACTACACTTCACTCTCTCTTTCTATATAAACCCTCACAACACTTCCTCTTTAGCTTTCTTCAAATATAGGTAAGACACCTCATCTTGTTTTTTTTTCCTTTCAACTGCCTT
>Ga0228711_1004685_pt1 | contig 20940 bp, 13 predicted proteins | sample MedpolnodulmetaG_2_FD_177996 | JGI IMG/M metagenome (GOLD analysis project Ga0228711, IMG submission 177996) | Root nodule microbial communities from Medicago polymorpha collected in Santa Monica, California, United States - brown nodules | ecosystem: Host-associated > Plants > Roots > Nodule... | reverse complement strand
GGGTGGAGATGTGGTATCCAGATATCTCGGCGGTCCATATCTTTAGTCTGTTGTGGCTCGTGACACTCCTCCGAACTTCCCAACAACCCTCTAGCATAGAATATTGAGTTAGGAAAAACTAGGATCATATGAAATGCAGGAAGATTACTTCAAGCAATAAACACTAAAACCTCAATTTATAACCTGTATGCAGCATATTAATCACATCACATGACGTTTATGAGGATGATCCACAGGACCACAAAAATAAAAGAGAGCGAGTTCTATGTAGCACTGACACATGATGTGGTTACATTCACTTATTCCTTTTCTCAAACTATTACAAGTACTAATGTGTCAATGTCAGTATCATGTCTGATGTCCGTGTTTGTGTCATTGCTACATAGAGTGAGTTACACCAATATGCATGCCCACACACAAACACAAAGTGAAGGAAGCACAGGTATATTACCGTCAAGTCGTGGAACTCCAACAAGTTCAATACTCCTTAAAAGGAATATACATCACTCTTAATTTCATCACAAAACATTTTGAATTCTCCTAAGCACAACCTGACCATAAAATTGTCTAGTCCTCAAAAACAAACATAAAGCTGTCAAAGAACCAACAACAGTAGCAGAAGCCATAATGAGAAAAGAAAGCATAAAACAATGAGTCCCAACACATATATTTCCTTCTTCTGATGCTTCTTTATCATAAATGTACCCAAGTACTCTTACAGAGAATATATAAGATCCCACTGGACTTGCTATAGTAATGGTGTTGAATATGCTACCCATATGTCCTACACCAAATATCTCAGAAGTGATTGTAGGCATTAAGGACCACTGAGAACCATAACAAATACCGACTAATATCGAACCGACATATAGAGCGCCTGGAAGTCCATAAGCAATCACTACATGACCAATGCTCATGGTCATCAAAGTGATCACCATAAAAAAAGGTCTCGCCCATCCTTGTGTATGTAAAAAATAATCCGAGACATAACCAGCTCCAAAACGGCCAAGAAAATTCCATATGCTCCACAAAGCAACCAAAGAACCTGTCTCAAGAGTTGAATAGCCAAGGGATTCCCCTATTTGGCTCATATTATTAACCGTTGCCAGTCCTGATCCCATTCCACATGCCATAGACACAAACAAAATCCAAAAGTTCAACGTTTTCACTGCTTGGAAAAGATTTAGGTTTCCTCCTTGTTGCAAAGTCCTTTGGCTGTTAGTATCATCAGCTGGTAAAGGGTTGTTAGAGGAATCTTCTCTTACAATTAGGTTCGACCCTTCAGCAAGAAAACTTTCTGAAGCGCTATTGGAAGCATTCTTTTCGTGTGCTTTAAATGCAATGCAAAGAAGTGAGGCTAGCAACACCATAAGAACAATGAATGTAAATATGCGAATCGATAATTGTAGAGTAAGGGTGTTCTCTAGGATTATCACAATCATAAGATATGCAGCAATAACAAGAGCCATCAAAGAAAATATGTTGAGATACTTCTTTTCTGACTCTCCCTCATGATGAGTGTTGTGAATTCTTACAAACCACACAAGGATCAAAGTGTTGATAGGTGGTAAGAGTGATAGCATCAGCAAATATGACATAGGGTTGTTGTTGAATACCGTTCGATACACTTGAATTAATATTGCTCCACTTAGACCTAGAAATCCCTATCAACAAAGACATCAAATGCCCAAATATGAACACGATGCAATGGCAGACACCAAAAATTGAAGGCTATATGCTAAATAGTGTCATTAAGGCATTAGTTAAGAAAATAATGTAGAATAATTTCGTGATCCTAAAACTTCAATTATATCAAACATCTAAACTTAATGATAATACTCATTATTAAGCAATCATAAAACTAAACACCCATCATTAACACCCAACTATTTATGCAACTTGATGTTGCTTATTTCCGCATTTCTTCAACATTGCATTTATTAAAATCATGAAATATAAGAATCAAATTGAAAATAGATATTCAAGCACATATATGCAGCATATAATAGATTAGTTCAATGAAACCTAAAAGAGCAAACACCACCATGTTGGTGTTGCGGGAGTTGGTAACACGACTATCTCCTGAAAAAGAACGTGAATTCTATTCATGGAATCTCGCTGTTTGGGGAACAGCCTAACCCATAAAAAAATGTTTGTTCCGCTGCTGACTAGATGATTAGTCTTATAGTGGGTCCCTTGAGGTGTCTACTGGGTTAAAGACTCTATGGTGGGTCAACAACAAAAGAGTAAGGCCACTCAATTTGGTCTTCAAAATTTTGATACGGTAAATGAGTCCCTGAAATTGAAGACCTCAATTAATTTGTCTTTCTGTCAATCTAATAGGGTCAACAATGCTACGTTACCACAATATTGAGCTCTATTTCTTAGTCCAAATTTATCAAAATGTTAAATAGATTGACAATCTTTAACTTCAATATTTCAATAACTAATTTGCCAGTTCTTAAATTTGGAGACTAATTGGTCATGACTCACTTTCAAACTAGAGCTTCTATTTATATCAAAAACACAAAAGTAAACACTTGGATAAAATCTTAAGAGATCTTTTCCACCTTAACAAAGATCTTGGGTTTAAACCCAACTTAGCCTAGATTAGTCTTGCAATTGCGTGCAAGATACCCGATTAAAGAAACACAAAAGTCATTTGAAAAAATACTAATACTATACTAATAATTAGTAAACTAAACACCTATTATCATCAACACCCAAAGGAATTATGGGAAAAAGAGAACACCTTCAAGATACCAACAATGGTTCCACTATAATTAGGAAAGTTACGAACACCAGTAACAACATTAGAAGTATTAAAGTAACTCTGAGCATGAGCAGCCACAAACATAAACAGACACATGACCGGCACCGGCACAGGCGGAAGGAGACCGGAGACAGCAGCCCACATGAAGAAATAGCCCAAGAAGCATTGGGCCGAGCCCAACAAATGAACAACCCACGGCCCAGTTCTTGTCCTTGTGGCAAGAAAATCGTATAAGAGACCAGACAAGACACCGATGTTGGCTCCAATGTCTTTGGAAACAGAAACTATGTCGAGCGTTGACTGATCGTAGTGTTGCGTTGACTTGAGTGTTTGTGAGTAGATTGAGAAAGTGTAGAGTGATCCACTGGTGCATTGGATCCATATGCTTGCTACTGTTGATACCCACTTTGAGTTTTTAAGGTAGATATTCTGATCCATTGCAAAACCAAATTTAACATGCATGATGCATCACTTTCCCTTTTTTCATTATTAATTAAGGTTTGTTTTCTTATCTGAGTTTTGGATTTGTTTGTGTCGTGTCATGACACGTGTACTTTTGATACTATTCATTGGCCACCTGTACTTGTTGGTGTTGGATTTATATTAGAAGACAGAAAGATAAATAGATAGATGCAGTGTGACGGCATGCAACACGTATTTAGAAAGATCAAATAATGTAAGATTTTGATTTTGTTTTCTCTTACAAATGATCTTGATTTTCTAGAAATTTAAAAAATTGAGTTTAAAGTTTGGACTGTTTGATCTATCGGATGATCAAAATACTCGTAAACGCATGTGGTCGCAGGATTGTAACTACACACACCGTGGATCCGTCAATCTTTAGAAAAACCTGATTTTTCATTGACTTTGTTCACGTGTATGATCATATATACATTATTGAGTAATGTGCATATATTGGTTTACATGATTATTTGATGGATGGTTAGATGAATTATGAAAAAAATAGCATAGTATAACTCAACTAGTGGTTTGTGTATAACTGCTATGACTATATTTTTCTTTGATTGGGTTAACTGTGATTTCTCTGTTAAGCTTTATGGTTATACGGTTTCCACACTTGTTACAATACTTCATTTTCATATACATTTTAACATAGGTTCTTGCATGATATATGTTTATCTTCTTAGACAATCTTTCAAGGGATCGAGATTTTACCAAGTGACTTATTGGTAGGCGTTATTGGTAGACAACGCCGAGACTCGCGTCACAATTCCCTCAGCAGTCTCAATGGGATCACCAAGATATTCCTAATCTTTACTTATAAAAGGATCCACATCCTAAGCAAAAGGTACACACATTTTTTTCCTCATAAACTTCTAACACTTCTTAATCATACACTAATTTGAGCATCGGAATGTTGTGTACATCCAGGCACGGATTCACCATGGGGCAATGGGGTCAACTGACCCCACTTGTTTCCACTTGCTTATTGTATTTTTAACCTAAAATTAGATATTTATGTTGTTTGACCCCACTTATATAGTATTATTATTTCAACATAGTCCATTGATAACACTACAAAAAATTACAAAACTATAGAGGAACCGAATAAGTACTCTAAGAACACTAGTTAAGAAATCAAAAGAAGTAATTTTTTATAAAAAGTTATTATTATATCGATATGACTTTGACCCCACTTATTAACATTTCTGGATCCGTCAGTGTGTACATCAACCCTTTTTATTGAGTCCAGATCTCTATTTTCCGACCAACACCTCATTCTAGTTAAGATAAAAAAGTAAATCCTGACCATTCATGAACTTCATTTTACAGAACTATAAAAAACCAAAAACATAGGAGCATATTCTAGTAATCTAGAGTGCACTCAAGAGGATATTACCTAAAAATTCGGTCTGCAAAGCTCCAAAATATAATAGAAAAAAGAGGCAGCCTGCAGTCCATTGTTCTTAGTCATACACATGCTTACAAACCACATATTAAGAATTATTGAATATAATTTTCCACAGTCCATACATGCACGATAATATAAAGACAACATTTCAACATCACCTCACTTTCATTCCACAAAGTTCTCATCACATGCCATCCAGCAAAGCCATGACATCACTTCCAAGACTCCTTTTTCCTTAATATTGTTTGAAATTTCAATGAATTTGACCAAATCACAACAAATATGTCATTTTGTCTAAAGTATGTTTTTGGTTTAAATCACAGTAGTACCGCCTGCAAACTAGTAAAGCCTTAATTTTACCGAACTTATCGTCTATCTAAACATACACTTAAATTAATTAAATCTCTTCTCTTCTTCCCAAAGTGATTTCAATAGTATTATTTTTTATTTCTAAATAATCTAGTGACCAAATTCATATAACTAAATATTAAAATTGAGATAATTACATATTCAAATTTACACCCTATTATGTTAACTATTCTTCTGGCTTTTTACCACATGTGCAATACTTACAGTGTTGGTTATATCCATTCTATTCATCCATATTTAGAAAGTATGACAGTGATACGTCGATAAAAAGAGAAAGTATGACAGCGATACGTTGATAATAATTTAAAAGAAAAATGTAAGTTATCAAATGTAATGTAAACCATATATATAAGTAATGCTGTCATGATACGCCTTCAATATTCTTTACCAATTCTCTAGAATCGCTACACTAATCAGTCCTACTGAATTTGGAGGTTTCCTATTCTTATTTCCTATATAAATAAACAAGTATATCAAAGAACAATTCAAAATAAAATAAAATAACACATAGTAAGTGTATATCCTGTGCTTCCAAGATGAAGAAAGCAGAAGTGGTGTTTATCCCTTTTCCTGGTGTGAGCCATCTAGTTTCCACCCTTGAGTTCGCGAAGCTTCTAATCAATCGTGATAACCGTCTCCGTGTAACTGTTTTAGTTATCAAATTCCCACACATAACAGAAAATGATGTCAACACTAAATCCCTTCCTATCTCAGATTCTCTCAACGTCATCAACCTTCCAGAAGTTTCTCTTCCCCCCAACACCAATCCAGGTTTCGCTTCCATGCCTGCTCTCCTCGAAGCTCAGAAACCAAATGTCAAACAAGCCGTCTCTAACCTCACTACTGGAGGAGGAGAAAACGGAGTCCTCGCCACCATCGTTGTTGATATGTTCTGCACCACCATGATTGATATTGCCAAAGAATTTTCAGTTCCTATGCTCGTCTTCTTCACTTCTGGCGTTGCTTCCCTTGGTTTGAATCTTCATATTCATACCCTCCGTGAACGAGACAACATTGATTCAACTCAGTTGCAGCAGCAGAAAGAGTTAGCCATCCCGACTTTCGCCAACTTGTTTCCTTCAAGCTCATTGCCTGGTTCCGTCCTAAGCAAGGAATGGGAACCGTTTTTCATGAGCTTCGTAAAAGGCCTCAAGAATGCCGATGGCATTATAGTAAATTCATTTGAAGAGCTAGAATCACACGCGATTCACTCCTTTTTCTCTCATCCTGAATTAACAAGTTTACCAATTATATATCCGGTAGGACCTATATTAAGTCCTGAGCCCAAAACCAAGGACGTCGTTGGTTCTGATATCATGAAGTGGCTTGATGATCAACCTCTTTCTTCGGTAGTTTTCCTCTGCTTCGGGAGCAGGGGTTGTTTCGATGAGGATCAGGTTAAGGAGATCGCACATGCTATTGAGAATAGTGGGGCCCAATTCATATGGTGTCTCCGTAAACCAGCACCAAAGGGCACCATGGCTGCACCCTCTGATTACACTCTTTCTGATTTATGTTCGGTTTTACCCGAAGGATTCTTAGATCGAACAGCAGATATTGGAAGGGTGATTGGTTGGGCCCCACAAGCCCAAATACTAGCCCATCCAGCCATAGGAGGATTTGTTTCACATTGTGGCTGGAATTCCACACTCGAGAGCATATATTTTGGCGTGCCCATTGCAACATGGCCACTCTTTGCTGAACAACAGGTTAATGCTTTTGAATTGGTGTGTGAGTTGAAGATTGCCGTGGAGATTGCATTAGATTATAGGGTGGAGTTTAACAGTGGGCCTAACTATCTTTTGACTGCGGACAAGATTGAGAAAGGAATAAGGAGTGTGTTGGATAAGGATGGAGAATTCAGGAAAAAAGTGAAAGAGGTGAGTGAAAAGAGTAAGAAGACTTTGTTAGAAGGAGGATCGTCCTCCGCTTATTTAGGTCGTTTAATTGATTATATTATGAACCAAGTATGAAATCAAATTATCCTAGTACCCACTTACAAAAAGGTCAGAGGTTCACATATTATTTTTGTGTCCGGTGTTCTTATCCTCATATATTGTAATAACTTCTACTCAATGAATGAAGCTTGTGCACAAATTGTAACAAAAAAAAAAATTGACTAATTTGTTATAAACATCTAACTACTGCAGGAGTATTTGACCTTAAATTTTTGTATGTAAACACAATTTGGTTAAGAATAAAAATGTAACAGTAACATAGAAGAAGAGTCAATTTTATCAACACTGCTTTTCTTAATGATCCAAAAAACTTCATTAAAGACTCGCACAAATTGAGTACAAAATGTTCCAATCCTACTAAAAAAGATGTAGTATCAGATAAAACCAAGGTAATACAAACAGAAAAATTCCCAAATCAGAAACCAAAGATCCTCCCTCTAATAGAATCTTCTTACATATTTCACTTATCTCTTGCACTTTCTTCCTTACCTCTCTATCCTCATACAACACACTCTTTACTCTTCTCTCGATCTTGTCGGCAGTTAAAAGATGGTTAGACTCACCAATAAACTCCAACCTCTAATCTAACGTAATCTCCATGGCCATCTTCAATTCACACATACTTATATATTGATCTAACCACCCCCTTGCAAATTCTACTCCAACGGCTATTTCTTCTAGTTAGACATGTATTTGATTTGATGCTTTAGATACTAAGAAAATTGTAATGGATCAAATGTTTAAGTCCAGAGGCAATTTACAAAGGGAGGATCCTTGCTGGTCGATGCCCCAGTCAGATGAATCAATAGTGAAGAAATGGTTTTAACACATTTATTTCTTGGCATAAAATCTTATTAACCGATGCAAGTGATACAACCGGAACAAATGCAATTGATTATATAACCACCATACATGTTAGATTCTGAGTGATAAAAGATGTAAGGAAATTAGAGGTTACTAATAAGAGGGATTAAACCATTGAAAGGTGTGTGTTAGAAGCTTCCACATCACAGGATGATCCAAAGACCACGTCATGATCATGCCAAGACTTGCATCGCGATTCCCTCAATGGTTTCAACGGGATGACACCGATTAGTCCTAATCTCCACTAATAAAAGGACAACATCTTAAGCGAAAGGTACACACATTCTTTTTTACAAACCACCCACTCTACTCAATCATACATTAACTTTTTGCATGTACAACACCCCCTCTTTGTGGAGCCCAAATCTCTGTTCTCCACTGCATTCTTGTACTAGGAACACTACCTCAATCCAGTTCGGATCTAAAAGTAAATCCTGACATTTATGAACTTCATTTTATAGAACTATAAAAAACGAAAACATTTATTATAAGAAGCTAGATCCATGAGATTGCAGCCAAGAGAAAATTATTGTAAAAAATTCAATCCACAGGGCTCCAAAACAATCCAAAATATTATAGAAAAAAGAGGCAGCCTGCACTGCACTGCATTGTCCTTGGTCAAACACATGCCCACAAACCACATTGTATGAATTATTGTATGATTTTCCACGGTCAATACATACACTTTAATAGTAGATACTGAAATAACCAATAGCTGCCGCCCATCTATCCATTGACTTTCATTCCATATAAAGTGACATCCCATACCAGCCAGCAAAGCCATGACATCACTACCAACCAGCAAGCTACTATTGATAATGTTGTTTTAGATTAAAAACTATAATGTGAGAAAAAATTCCAACAAGATAAATTATACTAATTCTTTTTCAGCACATAATTTTTCACGATCCATATACACATGACATATATAAATGATGATAAATGATACTGATTCTTTTTTTTGGTAAATAAATGATGCTAATTCTGTACACTAATTCATCTTGTTCCTATGTAATAAAACATGTATATCAAATATCAAATTCATAGAGTCACACACACACTTCTACCACCAAAAAAGAGAGAGTCACTCACAACATGAAGAAAGCAGAAGTGGTGTTTATCCCTTCTCCTGGTGTTGGCCATTTAGTTTCCACCCTTGAGTTCGCTAAACTTCTAATCAACCGTGATAGCCGTCTCCGAATAACTGTTTTAGTCATCAAATTCCCACACGCCACTGAAACCGATGTATACACTAAATCCCTTCCAATCTCCGATTCACTCCGCGTCATCAACCTTCCAGAATGCTCTCTTCCCCCAAACACCAATCCAGTTTCATCCATGTCCGCTCACCTTGAAGCTCAGAAACCAAACGTCAAACGAGCCGTATCTAACCTCATTACTGGAGAAGAAAGCGGAGTCCTTGCTGCTTTCGTTGTTGACATGTCCTGCACAGCCATGATTGATGTTGCCAAAGAGTTCTCCATCCCTACACTCGTCTTCTTCACTTCCAGTGTTGCTTTCCTTGGTTTGACTCTTTATCTTCACAATCTGTTTGAACAAGTAGATTCAACTCAGTTGCTGCAGCAGAACGAGTTAGCCATCCCGACTTTCTCCAATTTGTTTCCTTCAAACTCATTGCCTCGTTCCCTGCAAAGCAAGGAATGGGAATCGGTTTTCAAGAGCTATGCAAGAGGCCTCAAGAATGCCGATGGAATCATAGTAAATTCATTTGAAGATCTAGAATCACATGCGGTTCACTCCTTTTTCTCTCATCCTGAATTAACATGTTTACCAATTATATATCCGGTAGGACCTATACTAAGTCCTGAGCCCAAAACCAAAGACATTGTTGGTTCTGATATCATCAAGTGGCTTGATGATCAACCTCTTTCCTCGGTAGTTTTTCTTTGCTTCGGAAGCAAAGGTTGTTTTGATGAGGATCAGGTGAAGGAGATCGCATGTGCTATTGAGAATAGTAAGGCCCACTTCATTTGGTCTATCCGTAAACCTGCACCGAAGGGCGCCAGGGCTGCACCCTCTGATTACACTCTTTCTAGTTTGTGTTCGATTTTACCTGAAGGATTCTTAGATCGTACGGCAGAGATTGGAAAGGTGATTGGTTGGGCTCCACAAACCCAAATACTAGCCCATCCAGCCACAGGAGGCTTTGTTTCACATTGTGGTTGGAACTCCACACTAGAGAGCATATACTTTGGTGTGCCCATTGCAACATGGCCACTCTTTGCTGAACAACAGGTTACTGCTTTTGAATTGGTGTGTGAGCTGAAGATTGCTGTGGAGATTGCGTTAGATTATAGGTTGGAGTATAGTAGTGGGCCTAACTATCTTTTAACTTCGGACAAGATTGAGAAAGGAATAAGGAGTGTGTTGGATAAGGATGGAGAGTTTAGGAAAAAAGTGAAAGAGATGAGTGAAAAGAGCAAGAAGACTTTGTTAGAGGGAGGATCATCTTCCACTTATTTAGGTCGTTTAATTGATTATATCATGAACCAGGTATCAAATTAAATTGTTCAAGTACCGACATACAAAAAGGTCAGAGGTGCACATATTTGGTGCCCGACAATGTCTCCAATAAACAGCTGTTTAACTTTTTATATTCTATTATGTTTGCATGTTTGGTTTAAAGTTGGTAATGTACATTTAAAGTAAAATTATATTTTGATAGACAAATAGACTTTGACTTCATGTTTGATGCATTCCTTTTATCTGTTTGCAAACCATTTAGACTTACATGATAACTTCTTTAGTGATTGGATGACATAGTTTAGCATCAACAGATGAAATCTTGCATAGTAATATTTTTTCTGCTCAATGGTACATTTACATCATAAATATATCTATATATGTTACAACTGAAGTAGCACACCTTCACCTTGGATATGGAAGTGGCACAAACCAGTACGAAACTTCTTCACCAAATGAAGATAAAAAAAGTAGCACAAATAGATGCATCTAAGATAGACACAAAATTGTAGCTTATTTTTCTATTTCAGCTTTTATTGTACTATGATCTGTTATTTTTGTGAACGGTGTACATGATCCTTCTATATTGTATTAACTTCTAATCAATGAATGAAGCTTGTGCACACTCAACTTATTTTAATTTTTGTATTAAACTCCATTTGGTTAAGAATAAAAATGTAACAGTAACATAGAAGAAGAGTCAATTTTATCAACACTGCTTTTCTTAATGATCCAATAAACTTCATTAAGACCAGCACAAGTTGAGTAGAAAATGTTATCAATCCTACTAAAAAGATGTAGTACACGATTAAACCACTGTAATACAAAACCGAAAAAATTCCCAAACCAGAAACCAAAGAGCAATCTCAAACAGAACTACAAACTTGCCTCCTGCATATACAAAACATAACGATTTCTAAGTTTGATTTTTGATTGTCAAAAACAAATTTGATCATCAGCAGTTACGCATTGCAACAGTGATTAGTCATGGGTTGAAAGCTTTGAAATATACTAAATCTAGAATCAAAGAAAAGAAAGAACAACAACTTGTTAGATTGACTTATGTTGATAATTAAACCATAACCTCTAACCTTTTTGAGAGTAGGTGCTACTAGCATAATTTAATTTGATACCTGATTCATAATATAATCGATCAAACGACCTAAATAAGTGTAGGAAGATCCCCCCTCCAACAGAGTCTTCTTACTTGTTTCACTCATCTCTTTCACTTTCTTCCTTACCTCTCCATCCTTATCCAACACACTCCTTATTCCTCTCTCAATCTTGTCGGCAGTTAAAAGATAGTTAGACTCGCCATTAAATTCTAACCTATAATCTAATGCGATCTCCACCGCCATCCTCAGCTCACACACCAATTCAAAAGCATTTGTTTGTTGATCAGCAAAGAGTGGCCACGTGGCAACAGGCACACCAAAATATATGCTCTCCAGTGTGGAATTCCAGCCACAATGAGAAACAAATCCTCCCGTGGCTGAGTGAGCTAGTATCTGCGTCTGTGGGGCCCACCCAATAACCCTTCCAATCTCTGCTGTCCTATCTAAGAATCCTTCTGGTAAAACCGAACTCAAATCAGAAAGAGTGTAATTAGATGGCGCATTCATGGTGTCCTTAGGTGGTGGTTTACGTAGAGACCACACAAATCGGACCCCAGTATTCTCTACAGCAAGTGCAATCTCCTTAACCTGATCCTCATCGAAAAAACCCCTGCTCCCGAAGCAGAGGAAAACTACCGAGGAAGGAGGTTGATCATCAAGCCACTTGACAATATCGTCAGAATCAACGATGCTCTTGGTTTTGGGCTCGGGGTTTAATATTGGTCCGACTGGATATATGGGTAAACCTGCTAGATCAGGATGAGAGACAAAGGAGTGAACGGCATAGGATTCTAGCTCTTCAAATGAATTGACAATAATGGCATCAGCATTCTTGAGGCCCTTTGCATAGCTCTTGAAGAAGGACTCCCATTCCTTGCGTAGCACTGAACTGGGCAAAGTGTTTGAAGGAACTGAGTTGGCGAAACTTGGGATGGCCAACTCAGTCTGCTGCAGCAACTGAGTGGAATCAATGTTGTCTCGCTCAAACAGATTATGAATATGAAGATTCAAACCAAGGAAAGCAACACCGGAAGTGAAGAAGACGAGCGTAGGGACAGAAAATGCTTTTGCAACATCAATCATGGTGGTGCAGAACATGTCAACAATGAATGCAGCTAGGACTCCATTTTCTGGTGCTTTAGTGAGGTTGGAGACGGCTTTTTTGACGTTTGGTTTCTGAGCTTTGAGGAGATCCACCATGCCTGAAGTTATATTGGAGTTTGGGGGAAGAGAACATTCTGGAAGATCGACGACGTTAAGAGAATCGTTGATGGGAAGGGATTTAGTGTAGATATCTGTTTCTGTTGTGTGTGGAAATTTCATGACCAAGACAGTTATTCGGAGACGGTTATCACGGTTGATTAGAAGCTTCGCGAACTCAAGTGTGGAAACTAGATGGCCAACACCAGGTGAAGGGATAATCACCACTTCTGCTTTCTTCATACTGGATATGCACTTACTCAGCTTGAGTGACTGCGTTTTCTATTGTTCTTTGATGTTTCTTTTTGTTACATAGACATAGAAATAATGTAGACAATTATTAGTATGGTTATTGGTGTTTGATGTATGTCCTTGTCAAACAGTAAACTATTAGAAACATACATGGTTTACATTGCATTACTTTGTTTTTTCAATTATTATTGCGTCGTGTCTTTGTATGTATTATAACCTTTTAATTAAGAATGAATAAAATGGGTACAACTAAAATCACTTTTGAAAAAGAGAGCAAACTTGAATAGTTTAAGTGCATATTTAGATTAACGACGAGTTTGATGGAATTTCACCGTGCCACCTTAACTTTAGCAAGTAATGCACTTTAAAGTTGCAATAAAATATAATTGCCGTGTGATGATTTTGTAAATTCAGCCTAGGAGTGATGCCATGGCTTTGCTGACTAGTATAGGAAGGCAATTATGTGGAATAAAAGTGAGGTAGCCTGCACTGCACTGCATTGCATTGTCCTTAGTCAAACACATGTCCACAAACCACATATTATGATTTTTTGAATAATTTTCCACAGCCAATACATGCACAATAGTAATATTGAATTAAAATAGCCAATAGCCGCCACCCATGCATCCATTGTCCCCATAATATAAAGACAAACATGTGAATCTCACGTGACTTTCATTCCACGTAAATTGACATTTCATACCAGCCAGCAAAGCCATGACATTACTTCCAACTCTAAGATTCCGTACTTAGTCTTGTTTGAAACTTCAATGAATTTGACCTCACAATGCAAAATGGTTTTTGTTTAAATAGTACGTGTGATTATACAAAACTCACCGTCAATCTAAACATGTATTTAAATTAGTGATTTCAGTTGTATTCATTCTATTAGTCTATAATTAGAAGGTGTGACACTAATACGTAGCATCGATAATAATTATAAAGTAAAAATGAAAGTTATAAAATGTAATGTAAACCATATATTATAGTATTAGTAACGGTGACAGCACAATTCATATCAAAAAAGAAAAGTAATGATGTCTTAACACACGCCTCTAGAATTTCTACACTGACTAATCCTAATGAAAATGAGAGTTTCCTCTACTCCTGTTTCCTATATAAATAAACAAGTATATCAAAGAACAATTCAAAAAACAGTAACTTACAGAATAAGGGTATATCCTGTGCTCCAAGATGAAGAAAGCAGAAGTTGTGTTTATCCCTTTTCCCGGTCCGAGCCATCTAGATTCCACCCTTGAGTTTGCGAAGCTTCTAACCAACTGTGATAACCGCCTCCGAATAACTGTCTTAGTCATGAAACTCCCATACACAACACAATCAGATGTTAACACTAAATCCCTTCCCACCTCCGATTCTCTCGACATCATCAACCTTCCAGAAGTTTCTCTTCCCCCAAACATCGAACCAAATTCCAGAATGATGGCTTTCCTCGAAGCTCAGAAACCAAACGTCAAACAAGCTGTCTCTAATCTCACTACTAGAGAACAACATGGAACCCTCACATCCTTTGTTGTTGACATGTTCTTTACAAACATGATTGATATTGGCAAAGAATTTTCAGTCCCTACGCTTGTCTTCTTCACTTCCGGTGTTGCTTCCCTTGGTTCAAATCTTCATATTCACACTATCCGTGAAAGAGACAACGTAGATTCGACTCAGTTGCAGCAGCAGACTGAATTGGCCATACCAACTTTCGCCAACTCGGTTCCTATATACTCGCTGCCCAGTTCCATGCTAAACAAGGAATGGGAATCCTTTTTTATGAACTATGCTGGTGGCCTCAAGAAAGCTAATGGCATCATAGTAAATTCATTTGAAGAGCTAGAATCCCATGCGGTTCAATCCTTTTTCTCTCACCCTGATCTAGCTGGTTTACCGGTTATTTATCCGGCAGGACCCATTATAAACCCTGAGCCAAACACCAAGGGAACCGTTGGTTCAGATGATATCATCAAGTGGCTTGATGATCAACCTCTTTCCTCCGTAGTTTTCCTCTGCTTTGGGACTAGGGGTACTTTCGATGAGGATCAGATTAAGGAGATCGCACGTGCTATTGAGGATAGTGGCGTCCATTTCATATGGTCTCTTCGTAAACCCAAACCAAAGGGCGTCGCCATGGTTGCACCCTCTGATTACTCTCTTACTGAATTGGGCTTGGTTTTACCCGAAGGATTTTTAGATCGGACAGCAGGGAACGGAAGGGTCATTGGATGGGCTCCACAGACTCAAATATTGGCCCACCCAGCCACGGGAGGATTTGTTTCCCATTGTGGCTGGAATTCAATACTCGAGAGCATATATTTTGGTGTGCCCATAGCCACATGGCCGCTCTTCGCCGAACAACAGACTAATGCTTTTCAATTGGTGTGTGAGCTGAAGATGGCTGTGGAGATTGTGTTAGATTATAGAGTGGAGTACAATGGTGAGCCTAACTATCTTGTAACTGCTGACAAGATTGAGAGAGGAATAAGGAATGTGTTGGAAAAGGATGGAGAGGTCAGAAAGAAAGTGAAAGAGATGAGTGAAAAGAGTAGGAAAACTTTGTTAGAGGGTGGATCTTCTTACAGTCATTTAGGTCGTTTAATAGATTTTATTGTGAATCAAATATGAACTAAATTATCCTAGTATCCACCTGCCGAAAATGGTGAGAGGATATTGGCTTAAGTTTCAACAACATCAATAAAACAATGATTAATCACAATTTTCAGTGACTAGAAGGCTTGGTTATTCACCTTTTTACTTTATCGAACTTATGAATTGTGCACTTGTTTACTTCAGTTGTTCCTACTTGTGATAATGTTCCATTATTTGAATCCTCTAATTGTAAGGCCTTAAACTATACACAATTAAAGTTCAGAAAAGGGGATTCAAATGATGGTTTTAAATTGCACCAATATCAATCTCACATTGGCAGCAGATGCAGCTCATGTTGTAGAAATTGTGCTTGACGTAATGCAGCTTCTTGATGAAGATTACTCGGCAAAATTCACATTAATATTTTACTGAATTCTTATGTAATGTCATCTTTGAATGGCACACTTGAGAGACTGGAGTTGGGGTTTTCATTCCTTCTCCATAGCACCGTTGTACTAGATACCATGGTTGCAGTCGTTGCGGTTGTGGATATTGCAGTCGGTATGACGCGCATTCCGGCGTGAAATAAGTTTACATTTACACAAACTATAAAAATATCCATTTTAGTATAATTTTTTACATATACCTTTCATTTACAGTGTTAGTAGGGAGGGGCTTGACATGTACTATTGCGAGGCTTAAAGGTCATATTTTTCTTTAGATCTGAAGTAGATTTTGGATTTTTTATTTGAATGAACATGGCCGAGGCGAGTCGTTTGTGAGTCAATTTGGCTGCGGCGGTAGCTAAAATGGTCTGATGTGGTGCCTGATTCGGTCATAACACGTGATTGAAGATCACCCTGCTAATGTGGTGCAATGTCGTTGCAGAAGCTATTGCAACAGCAATATTGCGGCCGCAATTGTTGATGTGAACCGCAATTTGAAACCATGCTAGATATTATACAATCTGATGTATACGCAACATTTTTAAGGTGATGACTGCAAAACATGAGTTCAAATATATATTTTCCATATGAAATTTTTGGATTTCCATTTCCAAAATCTTGATTAGAATTGCCTCAAAATGAAAAATAAGGCATCAAATAGCGTTTAAAGCAGCAGTTTCACTCTAATCTATGTATTTTCTTTGATTAGTTAACTGTTAGTTGCAGATTTGTAGCTAAAGACCTAATATTTTTGGAGTTCACTCTATGACTAAATTTCTGATTTCTGAATTATATTTGGAGAATAACACTATGTGTGAAGTAGGCTCTGTAGATGAAATCTCGAAATAGTTGATGAATAGTTTCTGACTTTCTAGTATAAGGATCACTTGCTTCCAAAATAGTGGTTGATTGTATTTGTTTATTATACTTGTGAATGTGTGTGTCAATTATGTGTTTTTATTTATAGATATAGCATTATTAAGTATTATTAATTCGGAATCCATTTCAGAATAGATATAATCAGCAAGCACCAAAATAATACAGACACAAAATAGTACTAAACTTGTCCACCAAACTGAAGTTCGTTGTTATCTTCGTACTAATACTATGATCTGTTATTTTTGTGTATGGTGTAATTGATCCTTCTATATTGTACTAACTTCTACTCACTGAATGAAAACTTGTGCATACTCAACTTATTTTAATTTTTGCATGTAAACTCAATTTGAGAAATATGTAACAGTAAATAGAAGAAGAGTCAATTTTATCAATACTAATGATCCAAAAAATTTAATTAAAGACCAGCAGAAGTTGAGTACAAAATGTTCTCAATCCTACTAAAAAGATGTACTACAAGAAAGATAAAAAACTTGATGGATTGATTTATGTTGCTAATCTCATACCTCATCAATAATATAATCAATCAAACGACCTAAATAAGTGTAAGAAGATCCTCCTTCTAACAAAGTCTTCTTACTCTTTTCACTCATCTCTTTCACTTTCTTCCTTACTTCTCCATCCTTATCCAACACACTCCTTATTCCTCTCTCAATCTTATCCGCAGTTACAAGATAGTTAGGCTCGCCAAGAAACTCCACTCTGTAATCCAATGAAATCTCCACGGCCATCTTTAACTCACACACCAATTCAAAAGCATTTGTCTGTTGTTCAGCAAAGATCGGCCAAGTGGCAAGTGGAACACCAAAATATATGCTCTCCAGTGTCGAATTCCAGCCACAATGTGAAACAAATCCTCCCGTGGCCGGGTGGGCTAGTATTTGGGCCTGTGGAGCCCAACCAATCACCCTTCCGATCTCTACAGTCCGATCTAAGAATCCTTCGGGTAAAACGGAACCTAAATCAGAAAGAGGGTAATCAGATGGCGCAATCATGGCGCCCTTTGGTGGGGGTTTACGTAGAGACCAAACAAAGCGAGCCCCACTATTCTCAATAGCATGTGCAATCTCCTTAACCTGATCCTCATCGAAAGAACCTCTACTCCCGAAGCAGAGGAAAACTACTGAGGAAGGAGGTTGATCATCAAGCCACTTGATGATATCATCGTAATCAACGAGATCCTTGGTTTTGGGCTCCGGGTTTAATACGGGTCCCACCGGATATATCGGTAAACCAGCTAGAATTGTATCAGATAAAAATGAATGAACTGCATGGGATTCTAGCTCTTCAAATGAATTTACTATAACACCATCAGCCTTCTTGAGGCCTTTTGCATAGCTCATGAAAAACGACTCAGATTCCTTGCGTAGCACTGCACTGGGCAACGATTTTGTAGGAACGGGGTTAGCGAAACTTGGGAGGGACAATTCAGTCAGTTGCTCCAACTGAGTGGAATCAATGTTGTCTCTTTCAAACAAAGTGTGAATATGAAGATTCAAACCAAGGAAAGCAACACTTGAAGTGAAGAACACAAACGCAGGGACGGAAAATTCCTTGGCAACATCAATCATGTTGGTGCAGAACATGTCAACAACGAAGGCAGTGACATTGAGGTTAGAGACGGCTTGTTTGATGTTTGGTTTGTGAGCATCAAGGAGAGCGTTCATAGCGGAACCTGGATCGGAGGTTTGGGGAAGAGAAACTTCTGGAAGGTTGATGACATTAAGAGAATCAGATATGGGAATGGATTTAGTGTAGACATCGGATTCTGAAGTGTGTGGGATTTTGATGACTAAGATGGTTATTCGGAGACGGTTATCACGGTTGATTAGAAGCTTTGCGAACTCTACGACAGAAACTAGATGACCTACAGCAGGAAAAGGGATAAACACTACTTCTGCTTTCTTCATCTTGAAGCACAGGACATGCACTTACTCAGTTTGAGTTAATGTTTTCCTGAAATGTTGTTTGATATATCTGTTTTTTAATATAGGAACAGGAATAGATGAAATAGTATCATAATAAGAGGAATCTTTGTGAGTGATGTCATGGCTTTGCTGGTTGGGTTGGGATGACAACTTATGTGGCATGAAAGTGAGGTGAGATTAAAATGTTTGTCTTTTTATTATGCAAATTTTCTTGGTGAACAAGGCTTTGTAAAACTGAATTGTTATTATCTAGTTGGAATTATTAAATAATATGCAGTGCAGGCTGTACCTCTTTTTTATTATATATGGACATGGTAATGGATATGGACTGTTTTGGAGCTTTGCAGACCTTTATTTTTTAATATGGTCCCCTAGACTGCAATTTTATGGTTCTAGATTGTTATAGGACATACAATTTTGTTTTTCAAGTTTGTAAAGTAATGTTCATATATGGTCAGATTTAGTGGGGTTAGCAAAAATTGCTGTGTCCATATTTATTTTATATATATTTTGGCTTTTCAAAATCAATTTATGTGTTTTCACATAGCTACTATTGATAATGTTCTGAAATATTATCTAAGTTGAGTAATTGTAAGGTAGTTTTTATTAGATGTAAAAATGCTGCAGTCCATTATTTAGTGGGGTTAGCAAAGCAATTTGGTTCCAACTCCTGAGTAGGATTTGTTCCAGAACCCACACAATCTGTTGTTTGTAAGGACATGTTTCCTGTAAGTTGATAAACAACTTATAAGGTAAGAAAAAAAAGATGTACTATGTGCTTAGTATTGACCAAATTAGCATTGACCACAACATTGATGTTTGGCTCTTTTAACATCAAGTGAGAGTTTTTGTCCGATGCTAAATGATCTAAATGCATGTAAACTTATGTGTATATGTGATGTAAGCTTAGTATTTTCTTTAGTGTTTACTAATTGAAAATTACTTGTTGAAATGATTTGCAGTTGAAATGTACTAATTTTTTTTTTGGTTCAATAAATGGTAACTCTGTACACTAATTAATCTTGCTCTATATAATAAGACATACTCCCTTCGTCCCATAATAACTGAGTCATTTGTAAAAAAATATTGTCCCAAAAAAATTGACTCATTTCACTTTTGAATACAATATTAATTACTTTTTTCCAATTATAACACTAATTAATATTACTTTCACCACTCTCAATTCAATATATTTTACTTTGCATTTATGATAAAGAAGAATGCACCAATAGTTGATAAGGGCACTCAAAACCATTTTTTCCTCTCTTTCACTTATACACTTTTTCTTAATAAGTGTGAAATGAGTCAATGACTCAGTTAAAATGGGACGGGGAGAGTATATCAAATATCAATTTAAAACCGTCAGTCACTTTTGACACACATCTACCAGCCCTGAAAATACTTAATTGGGCACAAGGGTTTGAGCACACGTACATAATTGAGAAAATATAGAAAGAGAAAATATACTTTTGTGTGGGTGCCTAAATGATGTGTCTAAATGCTTGTGTCCAAACAAGTCTTTCTCCTACCAGCCCACTACGATGTTTAGAAGTGACTTTATCCGATAATTGAGTTGTTATTTGTTCTAATGTCCTGTTGTTGGGGAACATATTTTATAATTAACATTTTGATTTTGTTAATCTTAGTACAATATGTGCTTTGATTATCAGTTTATTTTCATATATCGTTTTGGTGGCCTTTTCAACAAAAACAAAAAATTGATTTGCCTCTTATAACATATGGAAAATATTCTCTGTTAGCATTTCCTCTCATCAACTCCAATTGTGGATCACATGCCATGTATCCTTTCAATTCCTCAATTTTAGTTATTGGCACCTATGTTTTCCCTTGTGTTATTTGAGATCCTATTTTAAAGAAAATAGGAGTCCGGGCTCATGCCTTGTTACGGCAGGAAGAAAGGAATAAAACCAAACCTTTTACTCTTTTCATTTTTTAACTTCTTTCTAGTAATTTTTTTTTTTCTTTCTTCCCAGATGTTCACTTGAGAAAACAACAATCCTTTGTTCCCTCCTCCGGTTCTCAACAAAAATCGCCACCATCAACGGTAGAGAACAATCACCAAAAAAAGAATTGTGTCATGTAGAGCAACATAAGGAGCTTTCGAAAGATGTGATGGAAGGTTTTTCCACCCTTTAACCTTTTTTTTTTTTTTTTTTGGGAATTCA
>Ga0228711_1004684_pt1 | contig 20940 bp, 12 predicted proteins | sample MedpolnodulmetaG_2_FD_177996 | JGI IMG/M metagenome (GOLD analysis project Ga0228711, IMG submission 177996) | Root nodule microbial communities from Medicago polymorpha collected in Santa Monica, California, United States - brown nodules | ecosystem: Host-associated > Plants > Roots > Nodule... | reverse complement strand
CAGTAAAAAGTCTTTTCTCTTTACCACTTTCTTCTTACTTGTTCTCCAAGATGCATCATTGTCATTGTCCTTGCAATGCTTTGTCTCCAAGACATCATTAATTAATTATATTAGCATACTTGGTCACTAAGTCTTGTTCTTTATGTCTTTTTGCTTGCTTGCTCATCAAGATTCAACTTTAGGGCTTTGTCATCATCCTTATCTTTACCAAATGATTAGCACATGAATGAAAGACAATTTTCCCTTGCATTAGCGCATGGCTTTCCTTTGTGATTGCTTTAACTAACCTTTCTTGATTAATAATGAATTACCATTATAATGTTCTTGAGAGCTTGAGCATAATCATCCATGGCTTTAATAATGTATAAGAATTGGACTTTCCTATCCTTAATAAAATTCACTCAAGAGCACACATTAAATAACCAAATAAAATTATAATATTAATTTTAATACAAGAGTTTGTTTATCATTTAAAAACAATTTTAAAGGGATTTTTGCTTCAACACTTCCGTTGTCTTGTTTTTAGCCTATTAGAATTGGGTCTTCTTGCTTTTGGTGTTAGGTAGATGTTTTTTTGGGAGGGTGGTTTGAAGTTCCTCATGTATACGATAGTGATTTTCATCTTTGGGTGTATCCCATATATATGGCACCTTGTATTTATCTTTTAAAAAATTTAAATAGAACATTGTTCTTTTAAAAAAAATAAGTTTTTATTTTATTACGAGCCTCTTTTCACTTATAGAGCCGAGCCTCCGGATTCGTAGGAACGACCTTGCTGCCCAAGTCATTCTTATGAAAGGTCATGCTTCACCCGATGTCATATTCATCAGGAACTGCAGGTTTTTGAGAACATTTGTTGGTACTCGGGTTGGATTATGTGAGGTCGAGGGAAGGTTTACCGCCACTTGCCTGAGTGGGTGATGATGCATTACATACACGTGCTAGACATCCCTAAACATATATCATTTGTGCATTTTCGTGGTGCATCCCAGATGATCTAGGGTTTCGTGGACTTCTGGCTACACGTTACACTAGAGGCTGAGCGGGGTCTGATGGTGGTGGATCCATGGCAGTATGCACCGGAGTATGTGACATGGTTCTTTCAGTATCTCACTCGAAGGTACTGCCACAGACTGCAGGAGATCCCCCTATCTTGACTAACGAGGAGGTTATCATTGAAAAGTAAACATGTTAAAGGTGATTATGATTCGCTAGGTATCATTTGAAGTTGCATCAATTTGGCGGATGAGGATGATGTGTTGAGTGGTGATTTGACAATCGAAAAGTTGCTTGGTGTCTTGAGGAGGATTAGGATTTGAGTGATTGAATAAATGGATGTATAAATATACAAATTATTGAAAGAATGATTGCAGGTGACAAATTAAACATGGGACAAAAATACAAGAGGAACACATGGATATTTTTGAAGAAATTCATAGTAGAGACAAAGAACACACAATCCTCAAAGAAATTATAAGGTGACAAAATTTGGTAGACATACAAAATTTATTCGTAATGCAAATGACAAAATCAAAAACATATACCGATATAATAAAACACATTCCCTTAAAACCATGACAGTGAAAGATTCCACACTCACACACACAGTTGAATTTTCATGTTTACGTAATTCCAAACATATCAAATATCATGAATTATAATAAAAATAACATTAACTCATAATCATATAAAAGCCCACATGCGTGCATGGTGAAAAAGGAGCGAGCAAACAATTAAGATCTAATGCCTTAACATTCAACCATGTAACTCATAAAAAGAACAAAAACAAAAACATAAACACAAAGCTTTGAAAATTGTGAAATCTAATCTGATCCGACTCAGAAGTAAAGGCTGGACTCTGGATAGAGGAAAAGAATCAAGTAGAGCAAGAATCTAAAAAACATGTTGGACTTAACCTTGACGGGAGAGAGAAGACTTAACCTAGAAGAATCGAGACTCTATTATCACTTTCTCAACAAAACAAACTTTACATTCTTTCTTCTTCAAAAAAAAAAAAACTTTACATTCTTTCTAACATTATATACTACACTACGTTCCATATCCAAGAACTGATGTAGTATTATTTTTAGGGTTTTTATTCTTTGATACAATATTATTTATTTTTGTTAAGAATCTTATATTTTTTGTTTTTTATATTTTATTTAAACAAAAAACAGATTCGTTTTGTTTTTAAGAGGTACGAGTTTTAAATAAAAAATGTTTTGTTTTGTTTTTATACAAGAGGTACCTTTTTTAATAAATAAGAGGTAATAATATGATATTTATCTAGTAAAAAAAAATCTGATTTCTATATACAAATTATAACGATGATCCCACTTTTTTGAAATAAAACGTGGCAAAATAATTTTCAATAGTGAGACCTGAATCAACTTTTAATATATGGAGCATAGTTTCTTGGTTTTACTTTTTACATCTTATGTCCTGCCTCCCTAAAGTCAACATTTTTTTTTTAATAGGTATATATACACATTTTTAACTAAATGTTGCATTATATATATTAGCGTTTGTATCACAAATCATGTATTTTTAATTTAGCAATGTGGTTAAGCGTCTCACCTTTAAACTTTTTAAACCTTTGAGTGTTAGGTGATGTGTTCGATCCTTTCTTGTTCATTTTTTAAGCCTTCGATTTTTTTTTTTTGTATTTTTTAAGCAAAAAATGCAATGAAATCATTATAAAATGCAAGTATCGAACCATGTTTAGGGGGAGCAACAAAAAACCGAACGAACCATTTGGCTACAACTACATATATCATAAGAACATGGCCCCTCCATAAAAAAAATTTGGCTCCGCCATTGCTTATGTCTTTCTCATGCGTCTTATTTTTTCCCTAGAAAAAATACCTTGTTGGACTTTTGAACTATAGAATATGAAATGAGTTTTCTCTCATTTTTGGGTGGAAAATGAGTTTTTTTTAGCTATTTAGATTATACACTCTTAATACAATAAGTAGTTCAAATTTTATAATTTGAACACCACAAATATTAGGGTACGTTCCTTATTTTCAATAAATCTCTAATTCGATTTTATTAAGTTTCAATTTCGATCAATTAGTTAAAATTAGACTTAATTACACTTTTGGTCCTCGTGTTTTGACCAACTCACGAAATTGGTTCTGCCTTTTTAAAACAGAACAAAAATGTCATTCAATTATCATTTTTGTTGCATTTTTTCGTCCTACCCTCCATTGTATCCTTTAAAAACGCTGATGTGGCCCGTTTTTTTAATGATGTGGCCAAAAAAGCACTTATGTGGCAATTCCAATATGGAAAATGGCATTGACATGTCATCAAATCAACTTTTTAAAATTGGAAAATCATTTTAACATTTTAGAAATTAAAACAAAAATAACTTTAAAATATTCATCTTCTTCACTGCACAAGAGGAACTCCACCGTAACGACATGGAACTCCACCGCCTGTACCACCCAATATCCGCTACCCTTTTGTGAGTTCTTCACTTTCTTGTATTCTCCCCACCCACTCTTTGAAAATCTTGAATTTTTCTCAAACAATGTCCAATAACAACACACTCAATTTCTCAAATCCTCAAAACAATCACCGTCCTCAAATGGGTCATCCTGGAAATTATCAAAATCAAAACTTTATCCAACAACAACAACCCTTTATCTCACAAAAAATCCATACCCAAAAATTTATCCTGGAAATTATCAAAATCAAAACTTTATCCAACTTTTAATCCAATGTTTCCTGTTCATGGACAAGGAGGACCACAAGTTATGCATAATGCACAAATTTTAACTCAAAACACATACCCATGATACACCAACACGTTTCTATTCTCTCTTATCTCACCCCTCTCCTTCAAACACCATCCTCTTCATAGAAGAAAACCCAAATCAAAACCCAGATTTGAAAATCCGAAATCCAAATAAAATCTAGATTTGTTTACAAATCCAAATAAAATCATAACCACAAATTCTTTTTTTCTTTCAAGCAGGGACTTTGGAATTTATGTTTTTTTATTTTTGACAGCCATGGTGTTTCTAGCAATGATGATGTTGGGAGAATGATGGTGTTGGAATGATGAAGGATGGAGTAAATCTATTTGAAAAAAAGAGATGAAAGAGTTTTGGGGTTGAAGATAAATTTAGGAATGATGAATCTACTATGGAGAAGATGAATTGTAAATGGAAGAAGAGATGAAAGGATGGTAATAATTCTAGTTTTGATTTACCGTAGAAGTTTATTTTTTTAGATGATTTATTCCAAATTAAATTTCCTCTTTCTTTTAATTTTAATTTTGTTTTATTATTTGAAATGATTAAATTGTATTTTGAAATTAAAAATCCCTGTTTTAATGACTTGTTCCAGATTGGAAATGCCACCTAGGCCTTCATTTGCCATCTATGTGTTTTTGGAGGGTAAAATAGGAGGTTAGGATCAAAAAGTGCAAAAAAACATATAGTTTTATGATGGTTTTGTTCGATTTAAAAGAAACAGAACCATTTTCGTGAACATGTCAAAATACGAAGATAAAAGAGTAAAATATTAACCAATACTTCAGAGACATTTATTAAACAATTAAAACAAATAAATTTTTGATAAAATGCAGGATAATTATTATGTGATCAAATGTAACAACTTATCTATTAAAGACAAAAACTAACAAGAAAAGTTATCCGAATTTGTCTTTTAATTATTAAAAAAAAAAGTAGAGGATAGATTTGGTTGAAACTAGTTAATGTTTTGTATGATAGTGAGAAAAGGAAAGAGTGATATGATGATGAGAGGCGTGAAAGTGAAGGTGCAGTACGCTCCTTTGTCCCTTTCATCCTTTCACCGCTTTCCAAATAATTAATCATTCACCATCCGGCGTTGAAAGGAAAGGTGATGGAGAAATACGAGGTGGTTAAGGATATAGGATCTGGAAATTTTGGTGTTGCTAGACTCATGCGCCACAAAGATACCAAACAACTTGTTGCCATGAAATATATCGAACGAGGTCACAAGATTGATGAGAATGTTGCCAGGGAAATAATAAACCATAGAAGTCTTTGTCATCCTAATATTATTCGCTTCAAGGAGGTCCGTCTTCTTCGTCATCCTAATATGTCTTGTTTTTGTTTGACATGATTTGCCTCTTTTAAGAAGATATTTCAGTTTTGCAGGTTGTTTTGACTCCTACACATCTTGGTATAGTTATGGAGTATGCTGCTGGTGGAGAGCTCTTTCACCGAATTTGCTCTGCTGGTAGATTCAGTGAAGACGAGGTTCATTTCTCTTTTCATTTACTATACTTGTTAAAGGCTCAAAGCTTCATAGCCTTTAAATTTATGCATTCCTTATTCTTATTAACTACCTAGTTCTGAAAGATTTTATGATTTTTTGCAGGCTCGATATTTCTTCCAGCAGCTCATCTCTGGAGTTAGTTACTGTCATTCCATGGTAATCTATAAAAATCAAAATGCTCATCATTTCTTATTTTCCCTCTCTTTTGGGGTCATATTTCTAAGTATTTTCCTTCTTTTGCAGCAAATCTGCCATCGAGACTTGAAGCTCGAGAACACCTTATTGGATGGCAGCCCTGCCCCACGGCTCAAAATTTGCGATTTTGGTTATTCTAAGGTTTAGTCATGGACTGATTTCAAATGCCAAATGCTTTGCGTAAATTATTAAAGTCATACTTGACAAGTTTTTTTCCTGACAACATCTTGTTTTTCTAGTCATCTCTGCTTCACTCTAGGCCTAAGTCTACAGTCGGAACTCCAGCCTACATAGCACCAGAGGTTCTTTCACGTAGAGAATATGACGGGAAGGTAAAATAATTCAGTTTCTTACATGGAATAAGATTCAACATGTGTTGGGATGGTTCAACACAGATACTTTTGTTTGTCAGAGGAAACTCGGAAATGGATGTTAGCAATTTTTATGGGTATGAGACCATGAAACAGCATGATTGTGCTTAAATGTTCCGCTGGTATTTAAAGAATGAGCATTATATTTGACAGCTTGATATGTCCACATTTAACTGACATAAGAATATGGACAAAATAGTCATTACGAATTGTGTAGTCTGGAATGTAAATTGTGAGAGTTCATGGAGCTTGTGTTGAATCATTGTAATTTTCAAAAGCTCTAAACACTTAAGCCACATAAAGGAATTGATATAAATTTTTCTTTTCTCCAATATGTTTATAAATGTCAGGAAACATTTGAAGTATTTCGTCCTTGGAAGGACTAGGCTTACCTTGAGTTTTCCGTGTTTTTTATGTTAATGATCATTTTCTTAGTTCTTCTATTTTGTTTCGGCGGTGTTGATGTTCTCATCTTAGTTCTTCTATTCTGTTTGTTTCTGTAAAGTTAGTGATGTTCTCATCTTCTTAGTTCTATTCTGTTTCTGTGGTGTTAATGATGTTCTGATTTTTTTAGTTCTATTCTGTTTTTGTGTCCTTTCAGTTGGCAGATGTATGGTCTTGTGGAGTGACTCTTTATGTAATGCTGGTGGGAGCATACCCATTTGAGGACCAAGATGATCCCAAAAATTTCAGGAAAACCATCAATGTAATTTTCTTGACATCATCTTAATTCACAGGTTTATAAAACATATATAATTTCTGACCCTTGTATTCTTATACAGAGAATTATGGCTGTTCAATACAAGATTCCAGATTACGTTCACATATCTCAAGAATGTAGACATCTGCTGTCTCGCATTTTTGTGGCAAGTCCAGCTAGGGTATGCACAGTCTATGTTGTTAACAGCACTTCAGAGTTATTGTTTTATCTAATAATTTATTCAAAAGGAAACTAGTAAAGGAATTTGAGGCGCACGCATGTTAGGTGCATGATGTCACTTGAAGTAGGCTCACAAGTGTATGTAGATATAGTTATAAAACTATGTAGTTATTTTTCTGTCTGTTAAGTTTCAGTAAGGGACAAGTTCATTTGTGGTCTACTAAAATGCCATTGTATGTTTTGATTTACTGCAGAGAATCACCATTAAGGAAATCAAGTCTCATCCATGGTTTTTAAAGAACTTGCCTAGAGAATTAACTGAAATGGCTCAAGCTGTTTACTACAGAAAAGAAAATCCAACTTATTCTCTACAGAGCATTGAAGACATTATGAAGATTGTTGAGGAAGCTAAAAACCCACCTCAGGCATCTAGGTCAATTGGAGGATTTGGCTGGGGAGGAGAAGAAGATGATGACGAAACAAACGAAGCAATGGCCGAGCCGGAAGAAGATGAGTATGAAAAGAGAGTAAAGGAGGCTCAGGAAAGCGGAGAAATCCATGTCAACTAATAACAAAGGAACGTTTATGTTTAGATAGAGCTATAGATTGTTGGTTTCCTTTGCTCTCTGGTTAAGTTCAACTAGGGCAAGTGTGTTTTGTTCTCATGTATAAAATTCAGTTTTCTGCATAGGAAATAATAGTTAAATAATGGCTGTAGATTTTTAAAAATACTGTACAAGTTTGTTAACTGTGAGCATATTATAAGATATTAAGTTCTGTTTTTTGTGTTGTATCATACTCTTCTTTCTATGCTTTCTTTGTGGTAAAAATGTCAGGTGTAGTGTATTGTATATCCTTGTGTTGATTTTCTCTTTTCCATTTGATTCTGTTTTCACTTTTATCTTATAAAATGTTTTTTTTTGTTGTCTAATGTGGCATTATACCTGTTCTAGCAGTAATGCTTGGCTGGCTCGAGGTCTGTGTCAGATCAAGGTTTGGGATAAAAAGGTGTCCTAAGCTATGTAACAAAGTACCTGTTTGGTTCCACGATACAGCACACCAAACATGCGTTTTGAACACTCAACGTGGTTTGACTGTAAAATTTCATGTTTGGCTTGGATCCATGTAAATCAATTCAAACATCAAAATCACTGGACCTGAAGCTATGATTCGGAGCTTTTGTGTTGAACTGAATCGATTTTGAATTTCATTTTTGTTCCCACAGCCATCTTCACTTATAACCCTTAATCAGTGTCAGCCGTGGTTGAAAAGCATCATTGGTGTCCAAAAGCCGAAGACGAGAACGACTGGAGGGTTTCTGGTAGAAATAGTTGCTTGCCGGGAACAAAACTTCTGTTGGTAACTCAGACTGTTTTTGACGGATGCTTCCTTTGACTTGGCATATACTCCTTTCTTTTACCGTGATTGGTGCTCAGTTATGTTATAAACTACCCTTTCTTTTACGGTTAGTATCCTTTGATACTTTTTTGACACCTTAGATTCTTATATTATATTAAATGGAATTTGTGAACCAATAAAATTTCATTTTATGTAGATAAGTTTAAATAATTATCTAAAATGAGAATGAGATAGTTAGTTTGAAATGCAATTAAAAGGATAATTTGATCATTATAGTATACATTCGAAATCAATTTTGATTCAAACTACCCAAACAATTCCAACTCATAAGAATCATCTTTACATGTATATCAAGGGAACTTCTATGGTACACCTCATAAATTGAGGTGTACCGGTACTCTTGCTTAATAAATTTGTAATTAACGATTATTTTATGAAATAAAAACTATTTGTTAATATTTATATTTTAGAAAACATCATTTTATTGTTTATAAGAATCATATTAAATTTTTAACATTTTCTCATTAAAAATAATCAATATTCTTTATTATAAGTAATAAAAATTAAAAAAAAAATAAATTATTTCGTCGAAGCTTTTGGTAAATAAGATTTAATTATTATAATTGTCAATGACAGAAAATAATTATTTTTCTTCAAAAAAACAACTCATTTAGTCACTAATTTAACGATTTGGTGTACTAGTACACTCAAATTTTTAGGTGTACCATAGAATTTGCCATATATCAAAAGATAAATTAATTTAAGTTCAACTCATTTTCAACTAAAATAAAATCAATTTTCTCAATCAATTCCTTCATAACCAAATAAACACAAAGTGCACCAGAAGCTTAACACACAGAATCTAATTTGGTTCTACGTAGTGTTCTCTTTAGCGCTTCTAGTGAAATGTCCAACAGGAACTACATGAATGAAAAAACAAAAATATGAGAGCATTCTTGTAGCATAAGACACTTTAATTGCATTATATTCACCGAAGTCTCCGAAAACTCATTCTTGTTACGATTCAAGCATGTACCCAACAAAGGCAAACATATGTACAACCAAATATATTTTGTCCAGCCCAGGTATTGAGCATTACACACATTAATTTTATTCAAAATTTGAATCTACAAGTTTAGCATGGTCTGCAAAGAATCTTCTGCAATTATGTATTTCCATTGAAGGTGAAAACAATCAGGATTCTTATAACCAGCAACCACTCCTTTAATTAAATTAAATCCCTCCCTGATTGCAGTATGTTCATTGTGACAACAATGCTGCCTCACTAATTACAGCGCGCAAGTTTCTTGTCTCAGTCAAAATGCACTCCCTATCAAATAGAGCAGACACAACAGCAACTCCTTTGAGACTTGGTACACCGAGTTCCATTACAGCACGTGCATTTGACATACCAATGCCACCAATTGCAACAACAGGAAGTTTAGAGGCCTTGCACACCTCCCTCAACCCGTCTAAGCCTATAGTACGATTGTTTTCCTTTGTATTAGTGGGATATACACCACCACTTCCAATGTAATCAGCACCATCGAGCCATGCTTGATGTGCTTGTTCAGGCGTCTTGCATGATACACCAATTATCTTTTCAGGACCAAGGAGAGTTCTAACAAGACGTGCAGACATGTCAGACTGGCCAACATGGACGCCGTCTGCATCACAAGCGAGGGCCACATCTATACGGTCATTTATAAGCAAAGGTACTCCATACGAACGACATATTTTAAGGCATACTTTGGCAGCATCAACAAAGTCCTTTGTCTCAGCGCCCTTTTCCCTGACAGAGCAATACAAGTAAACAAAAAATGCATCATAATCATAAGACACTTCAATCAGAGTGACACAACAAACATTTCTAGTTTTCAGAATATCCATAACCATTAATATGAATTAGGCTCTAGTGAAGTAATAATTGGTATGAGAGTTCACTACATAATTTGGTAACCAAGGTACAAATTGAATTACTGTCACATCTGAAGGTTTTCCTTTAAAGGATAGTCTAACATCACTTCAACCATGAGAAAATATCTTTTTCCAAGCAAGGGGCAAGGTTAGATGGCCAGCCATAGATACTTTGGTAAAGGATAGTTGAGATAAAACCAAATAAAGAGGAAGAGAACAAGGTTCCTGCCATAGCCCATAAGTGATTTCAAACTGTTAAAAGATGGCACCACATGGTAGTTCATATAGCATACAACAAGTGCCGCACTTTATGGAGGGTTTTCTTATCATAGTGTGTTTATGCAGATGAAGTGCATACTTAGTTATGCAAATGAAATATAAAACCAGTTTCCTTATGAAGAAACAAGTATGATATAGCATACACTTTATGGAGGGTTTTTCATCCTCTGTAAATAATGCCACATAAAAGAGATGAGAAAAAGAATAAAAGAAGGCATAGAATGCAAGAAAATATACGGGCCCGCTATTATATAAAAGGATGCCTGGGGTGATATTGTCAATTAAAGTTCAACTAATCAGGCCAGAAATTTAGCATCTGACTCTGCACCGGTACTTATTTTATTTTATGTTGGGGAGGGGATAGAAAAGAAGATAATATAAGAGAATAACTCAAATGTCCAAGAACAAGATTGAACAAATATTAAATATCAGTTCTTTAGGATATCCAGTTCGGCTTATTACACCATAAAAACTATATCTGCTAGCAAATATTAATTGCAAGAAACATTGATTCTGCATCACAATTAGGATAATGAAAAACAAGAAAGTAACAAACCTTAATTGGACAATGGTTGCACCACCTTCTACAGCAGCCTTAACTGCTTCAGCAATAGAACGGCCCCACTTCTTATTCATTCCTGAATCCGTTACAGCGTATAAAAATAAGTCATTGGGATTGAACCTATCCTGCCGGTAAGGGCTCTGGTTGATATTCTTAAGTGCCAAAAGATGGTCAAAGGGGCCTTGGACTCCGTTTCCAATAACCAAGTCTCTGCTGTACTCCAAGGCAGCCTCAACAAAACGTTTAGCTATCTGTCAGAATCCAGATAATTAAAAGTATTAGAATGATAACACATTATATCTTTTATTTATATTTGCTCTCCTCTAATTTCCTCTTAAAGTAACTGGGATAGAGAAGACCATGGTCATTGCAAATTAGGTCTTCCGATATTTATGATAACCGAGATGGTTGAACAAACCTTCACCGCTGAAAGCATTGATGAACCTTTTGCCAGCTCTGCTGCTATGCATGATGCCATAGTACAACCAGTGCCATGAGTATTGCGAGTATTTACACGCGGCGAAGAAAGCTCGTAAAATTCCTGACCTGCAAAATTCAAGACCGAGAAATTGAGTTCAATTTTAAAGCATAGATTTGGATATACACGGCAGAAAGTTAAAGAAAAAAGTTTGTGTCTTGGAAGTTTTGTTTTGGCCATTGCATCTTCGATAATTAAAGATTTTAATATTACCATCATAAAAGATATCAATAGCCTCTGATGAATTTGGGAGATCACCACCTTTGACAAGTACGCTCCTGCAATGAAATTTGATAATTTGTGACATCTCTCAATGAAGTCAAACACACTATACAACACCGTCAGAAGTTTCTGCTAATATAAAGCAAACACAACTAATGGGCCCCATTACTTTGAGCAAGTGAGTATAAACAAACAACACTCCAAAAGCACAGCTCAGGTGAATAGGACAATAGTAGATATTGAATTAACAATCACACTATTTCCCAGAGAGTATCAAACTTCTTTTTGAGATCAACAAACTTAGTCTTAGAACAAGTGCTTTCTATGAGATTTGTATAAATGTAGTGCATTCTGCTGGCTGGAGAGGTTTCTCTGATAAGTTCTAATACATGATTTAGATTGACCACAACCAAAAACTACAATATATTAAAGAGCAACAAACCTAGGACCCAAATCATGTATCAATTTTGCAGCAGTACGCATGTCAGAAACTGTCTTAATTGGCACATCACCAACTAAAGCTGATGCCTCTTTAACATTTGGTGTTACAATATCAGCCATGGGAAGCAGCTCCTCCCTGCATTAAAAAACCAAGAAATAAGCATGATCAATACCCTACAGTTTTATTGATAAACTTGAATAACTTTCCAAGAGTATTTCTAACTGATATCCATTTACCCAGTGTAGCACAAATTAGGATGAACATAAAACTGAGCTAAAAACAAAAAAAAAAAAAAAGAAAAAAAAAACCATAAAAAATAATAACTATGCATAAAACTGAATAATCATAGGATTTTGAACAGTGAATAGTATTTGAATCCTGTTATGAAGACTACAAGCCATACAGATGCAGCATAGTTCAGGTTAAAAAAAATTCATACCTAAATCCATCAAGAACAGAAGGACCAGCAAGTATGTCTCCACTAGTAGATACCATTACAGGATCAACCACAAGAGCTGCCTTCAGCAAAAACAAATCCAGCACATAAGTCAATCTGATTGACAATGAATAAACATGTAAGAATTTTTTGTACAAGTGAATACCTTTGACTGGAAATTTCCTAAGACTCTGACAAAGGACCTTCACCACACTAAGAGAGGGTAGCATTCCTGTTTTGACCTAGAGACATCATAATTAGTTCAGAGAAGGGAGACCTACTATCGACCACTGTTAACCAAAATATCAATGGGGCATCGTTTAACAAGTTCATGCTTTGGGAATTAAGCCCCGTTTGGATAAACAAATGAATTAAGCGTTTACAGCATAAATGATCATCGCATAAGTGCTTATATATTAAAAAAGATAATATAAGGTGAAACTATTTTTATATAGGTTGTTTTCGTAAGCTAGCCTAGAGAGCTTATGGAAATAAGCTGAAAACAAGTTATGAACATGTCAGAGCGTTGTAAGTTGTTTCCATAAGTTCTCTCAAACAACCTCACAAGTAAGTAAATTCCTAAGAGTATCACATCACAGTGGCATAGTATGAGTCATATTAATCTGAATTCTGAAAAGTTTTCTGGAATAAAAAAAAGTTACAAAACAGAAAAATTGATTGAGAAAACAGCTAATTTGACTTACGACATCAACATTCATATCAGAGAGCACAGAGTTTAACTGGTGTTGAACAAAATCATGAGGTACAATGTTAACACCCTGAACTCCAAGAGTGTTCTGAGCAGTGACAGCAGTGATAACAGTAGAACAGTAAACACGGAGAGCAGAACAAGTTTTGAGATCAGCTTGGATACCGGCACCGGCACAGGAATCAGAACCGGCAACAGTGAGAACATGTGGAATTTTGTTGATATCGATATGAATGGGAATTGAATTTGATTGCATTTTGACGAAACGAGGTGTTTGATGATTGATGGAATCACTATTACAATTCCAGAATCTGTTGATTACACGTTTAGACTTAGACAGTAACGGCGGAGTAATCTAGCAATGCGAGAGAGAAGAAAAAGGTAAAAGCCGTGAAATGAAAAAGTTGAAAAGAGGATAAGGAAGGCCTAACTAAAGGTACTTTACCTGAGAATGAGCATGAAGATGAAGATGAGAATAATTGGAGGAGAAATCAACGACATTAAACACGCATGACATCATCATAACCTGAGTTTCAAAGTGTTTATGCTTAACCTGAGTAACTCATAAAAGGAACCAAAGATGAAAGTTTTTGCATTATTGTTTGTTACCAATAATTGATGGTTCGGGTGATAAAAAAACTTGTGTTATGTCCCTTAAGCAAGTGGTCAGGAGTTTGATTCATTTCAAAAGGAGATTTGTCACCGATAAGATAAGGGGGAGCGAAAATTTGCATTTTTTTTTTTATAGAAAGTGTTTGTAATTTTTTTGGTGCTTCAAAAAGCGTAAGTTTGTTTTAAGTGTAACAAAGCTACAACTGGCGTGCTTGCGACTCCTTGTCTAGGGTTGTCATCACACTCTTGTTTCAACTTCAACGACAAAGTCAACGAACGTTCGGTGTGCAGAAATGGAAAACTGTAGAAGCAAATCCAAGCCACAGTATGACCCCAACGCAGCGGCGACGACGAAGTTAATCCTTCTCCCGAAACTTATATCCAAGCCACAGTATGATCCCAACGCAGCGGTGACGGCGAAGGTAATCCTCCTTCCGGAACTTATACTTGAAGTGCTTTCCTTTCTACCTGTTGAATATCTTATGCGAATGAAGTGTGTTTGCAAATCATGGAACACCCTCATCACTGATCCAACTTTCATCAAAATGCACCTTAACTGTTCTGCAATAAACCCACACCTCGCGTTATTAATCTCAACTTTTCGGAGTAGCAACATCCTACCTATACCAGTAAGTCGTTTACTCGAGAATTGTCTAAAGCTACTTTCCTATGACCTTCCCTATTTTGATATGCAAGTTGGTTCCTGCAATGGATTGCTCTGCTTAGCCCAAGTTACTTATGTCGCCTACGTGAGGAATAATTATAGAAAGACTTTTTTCTATTTTTGTAACCCTGCCACCACCAAAATGTCTAACAAATTAGGGTTTTTCGAAGAGGGGTGTAAGGATAAATTTCCAAATTATTTCAACTTTGCTTTTGGTTATGACGATTCAACTAAACTTATAAGGTGGTGGCCTTCTGTCCAGGGGGGACAGAGGTGAGAGTTTTCAACTTAGGTGATAATTATGTTTGGAGAGATATTCAAAATTCACCCGGGGTTCCCTTTGTTGTATAATAATGACATAGAATCATCTCAAGTATTAATAACAAATCATCACAGCTAAAAATAAATTAGAGAAGAAGTGAAACTTATCGAATTTGGTTGCCGACACAGCTCCATCAAAATCTTCACAAATCAAATTGGAGGAAACATGCAAAACAACACACTGTTAAGTAACCTGAGGCGTGACATATAGTCACTGTCCTTGAGGATTTTATCCGCTTCACAAGCGCATATCCTCCCAGGATACAACAAGTTCTTCCCCGTTATGAATCATAACCGGAGGTGACAGAACAGTTCAAATTTATCTCAAAGATATCATGAGATGTAACCCAGAAACTCAATATTTTGTTCAGAGTAAAGAATAAGAGAAATATGAAAATGAGATAGTAGATATGTGGTTGATGTTTTTCTGTACTGCTGTGTTCCATACGTTCCATCAGTATATGTATATATATGGCAGGCAATGTCAATTCTCATAGGCTAACAAAAAACAGTTAGTGAAGTAGGCACTAACCTTTGACTAACCATAATAATAGAAACATGTGGTCAAAAATAAATAAAATGAGTGTCTCTTAATAATGATGAGTCATGGAGATATTTAAGGGGATATTGGAACCAATCAATAAATAAAAATAAAGTAATAATTCTAATCTAAATTGTTTTCTAGTAATAAGAAAAACTTTTGAAATATTTAATAACTCAAAAATACTACAATCCCCCACATATTTCAAAAGTTTAAAATTAAAGGACGAAAAAGAAATTTTCTGGGTAAACATCGTAGATGTAATGCATCGGAACGGTATAGCAAGTTATGAAACCCGTCCTAGACTAATAAGACTTAACACACAGTGAATTGGTTTAACAAGCTATGGAATCCAAGATGCTTGTTGTATGTCGGAGGTCTCATAATCACACTACACCCCCACAATTCTTGTTGTTACGCGGTTGTGCGCGGATAGGCCATGCGTGTGCCTGGTATTCATGAGTGCTCTAGAGATTTTGCCAAGATCTCATGCAAGCGGCCCCACTTGACACTCATATAGGCGATTTCATCAAGTGTATGATGCAAGTCATACACCACCCATAAGGGATATGATAATTGTTGAAAGCATTATAGCTTATCCTCTCAATACTGCAGTGTCTAGCACTTACTCAAATACACCATAGGAAAGAGACTAGGATTAAATTTAGCGCTAGCAGAACTAACATGTGACTTGTTCTTACCACATTGAACCTTCTTCATGGGATCTCCAATCACAAAGGTTGGGTTCCTATCACATGTCAATTTCGATTAGCTTAAGTCTCAATCCCCTCGATGCTCACAAATTTATTTCATCCCAGGGGCTTTATTAGTACGTACTTTACACACATTGATGACGACAAAAAATTTCTTTCATCAAAGAATATTGACTAAGACGTCTCTCAGTCAATTAATCTCATATTTACCAAGTTAACAATTATAAACTTGTTCTTCATAATAAATTCATACAGGTTTGCTTAGGTGTCTACTAAGCGACAACATATTCATCAATAAGATAGATCTACTTGTAAATTTATTCTCATTGGATTCATATCTAATTAACGTCATAGTATTATTTGAATACAATAGTTTATCCACTTTTAAACAATATCTCATATATTGTCAAACTGACTTTTTGATTTATGTCATCGGGTCTACTTAGATAAATTATATGCGACAAACCCCCACATTGGGAAAATATAACTCTAGGTGTGGATTTATTATACAGGTCTACTTGAATAATTTTTCAAGTGACGACAATTCTACAAAGAAAAATAAATCCGATAAATGTATATTTTCTCATAAACAAATTTTATTGAACATCAGATTGAAAATTTTATGCATATACACAAAAATTTATAGGACAAAGACTCAACAACATCCTTCTCATGAGTTTATCAAGTGCCACAAAAATATATTCTTGTCTACTTAAATTAATTATAAGTGACAACATAACATCTCTGTTACACTCCCCTCACTCATGCGTATCACATATGTATTTTCATGCTTCAAAAGCAACTATTTTAGTGCATCACTTAAATACCTGATAGTGCAGATTATAAATAATGTACATCTAAATCAGATTAATATACATGTCACCACCGAGAGCATAACCAAATTATTTCAAAGCTTGATTTCTCATGAAAACACATCGAACAAACTTTAATTAGGCATATACATATTATATAGTTGTAACATGCATGGCCATAAACTAATTCCTCCACAACAATAGCATTGGCGTAAAATTTCATATTACAAGCAGTTAATCACAAGAGAAAACACTAGAACTTAATACGACATGTATGAGCACTCAGAATTACTACACATTTAACTCAGTTGATTATCATGCCTTAGTACATCATCAACCACAAAATTCAACACATGCGGTTTGCACAAACTCATTTGTTAATTAGTGTCAAAACAACCTATCATATTTCTATTATTTCATATAAGTACATGACTAAACACCAATTTACAAATTGATGGCAAATAAGATTCACACAAGTATCATATATCTTTGAAATAAGTCAAGTTACTCATTGAAAAATAACTTGATATCATTTTAGTTAAACAACCAAATTTGAAGAAAGTAAAATCATAGCAGGATAAAGTTAAAAGCATAGAGTATCAGTTTACCATACTTTCTCCAAAATTCACTCAATTAATATAATTAAAATATCATCTTATATAAAATGAAAAGCATCGCATATCATATCATTGAAGAAGAAACAAATCATATACATATTTAAGCATACCACATTTTTACATAAAAAGCAATAAATGCAAGCAAAGCATATGTAACAACTCATTTTCAAATAACATATCCTTAATAGTTAATTGCAATTTCTTTTATCTCCATAGATCAACAAAAATACATATCCAATGTAATTACATAGTGATTAGTTATGGACACTTATCTGACTTCTTTGACATCCATATCCAATCAAACTGAAGGCAAATTCTATATGATGCCATTGCTACGCATGCAATTGTTATTAATATAAGCTGCTTCCAAGTCCTGTAACACGAAATTAAAATATCGACAAGCTTGGGACGTTGACTTCTAAAATTAATTATCACAAACCACGACAAATAATACAAATTCAGAAGCCGCTATCATTAGAATATAATTGCCTCTTTTGCTATCTAACTTTTAGGTTTAGGTTTCATCAATGAAAATAAAATCCTCAAGATTGTTGTATAATAATAACATAGAATCATCTCAAGTATTACAAAAACAATTCAACTTTTTGACAGTTATATTATCTCACCTCTAGATACGATTTTTTTTGTTGCAAAAGACATAAAATAGAAAGAAAAAAAAAATGTTAAAGTGTCAAATGATTAGAATGAGACAAAATTGTGTTTTTACTGGTCAATAATTTTCATAAATAGATAATAAAAGATAAATTATTGATTGATATTATTGATGATTAGAAAATTTAAAAATATAATGATTAGTTTGTTGAGATATTTATGCTACATAAATATTAAAATAAATTAAAAACTTAAATAAAATATTTAGTTGATAAGATCAAAGTAATATATGAAGTTTGTTGAGATATTTATGTCAAATAAAATATTAGTTTTAAAAATATAATAAAAATAATAAAAATATTATGATTATGATAAATAATAAAATTATTGAAAATAAACCTGGAAGCAAATGCGGCATAAAAAAACCTTACTATAAATATATTAACACAAGGAAATCTCCCTAGCACATAGGATGTACCAAAGTGATCCCTAATAATTAGAAGCTGTCAACAATATTACACAAAATGATTAGCCAATACTCAAACACATGTTACTTTTCTATCATAAGTTTATTTCATCTTCTCTCCTATCAAACTGTTTAATAATCTCTTCTTTTCAATTTCATTTATTCTTTCTTTCTTTTATTAACCAAATAAATTGTCAACAAAATGGTTTACAAATATCATTACTCTTTTATTTTGATTTCCTTTAGTGTATTAATTACGAGTCACATAAAAACAAAGGTTTTAGTGGCGTCATCAGAAAAATAAAAAATAAAGGAAAAATGCCTTTATTTAAGTAAACGGTTACATGATGTTTTAGACAAATTCCTTTTTTTAATTAATCAAATTACAAAATTATCCTTCAATTTAAAAATGCTCCACTTATAAACACATTGTCAGTTATTTATAAAGGAATACATGAATTTGAGCTAAAACTTTATCTTTCAATTATACCTTTAATTTAAACTATTCTAATTACAATTTTTTTTTTAATACATATAATAGTGTATATTAAAAAAGTTAAATGTTTATTTGATAATATTATATTCTAAAAAAAATATAATCAAAGACCATATAAAACAAGTATTCAGTTAAGCGAAGTAGAATTCTCTTGTAAATAAAAAGTTAAAAGCACGGTAGGAATGTGGAAAGACTAAGCGTGTGTTTGGTTGTGCGGTGGAAAAAATTGATTTTGATAGAATTGATTTTGTAGAATTGATTTTGGTTAAAAGTGAGTTGAATATAAAGTGATTTATGTTTGGATACCTTTAAAACAAAAGTGATTTGTATGAAAAATGTTGTTTGGATGTTTTGAATCAGAATTGCTTTTAGATGTGTAAAAGACCAAAATGGGCTTTAAAATGTGAATGTGAGTGAGTGTGTATATATCAAATTTTATATTTATTTGATTTTTTCATCCTTCATTTATTTTTGATTAATTGACAATAAAATTACTAAATTAATATAATTGTTAATCACACAATATTCAAATAAAAATACAAGTAGGGAATATATATAAATTATTTTGAATATGAACCTTCCAATGGATTTGAAATTCAGCAATTGTCCAATTCTTACAATATTTTTTTTTTTGAAATTCAAACAACTTCATTAGATAACAGAAGTGTTACAAACAGTAGCAGAGCTAGTAATAGGAAAAGCATATCCTACCCATGAGTTACAACCAGCTTGCACAGCATGGCCAACAAGTCTATGAGCTAGAACATTTAAGTTTCTACAAACATAATTAATAGACACACTACTAAAATCTTCCATAAGGGCCTTACAATCTTGGACTATCAAATCAATACTAGCAAGAGAATTTGAACCTCTAAAACACTCAACAACAGCAAGAGCATCAGATTGAATTGTAACATCTTGGAGACCTTTTTCCTTTGCTAATTGAAGACACCACCGAATAGCTAGAGCTTCAGCCAGAACAGGTTCAATACTCACTTCCTCCTTATTGCAGGCTGAGAAATAGACACTATCTCGACCATCCTTAAAAATGCAGCCAAATGTGGTGAAACCTTCCGGAAAACAATCTGCATCAACCTGAATAACATGAGCATTACAGACAGGACTAGGAGCAGCTGCACCATGTGGCTGCAACTGATTTCGCTTCTTTTGCATGGTGTGATTAAATTCAACAATAAAATCTAGTGCTGCATTAGCGACAATATGGGGGTAGGGACTGATCTGATTGAACACCACTTGATTTCTATAAAACCACATTTTCCACATAGTAGTGCAAAATAATTGTGAACCTAACATATCTTTCTTTTCCAACCAACCTAACAGCCAACTGTTTAAATCAAGGTTTGAGCACCGTAAAGAATAAAGAAAATGGTACACTAAGGAACTATACAACACCTAAGGGTGCAGGTGCTTCTCCTTAATATATTCCAAGAGTTCCTGATCTTTGGAGAACAACAACATCTGCTTAGCATCATTAATTGAAAGATAGTCATATGCCTTTTCACTGCATCCTGCTATCTCATTTCTGATGGTCTTTTAAAATTAAACATTACTACAATACTAATGATTTTTCTTGAACTCTATAATTTGATCTCGAACCGAGTTTCGAACATGATTCATCTCAGATGAGGAAGCTATATTTAAATTTTGAGATGAATCCAAATTAACTGGTCTACGATAATCATCATGATCAAGGGTTATGTCTTCATCCTCATACCGATTGAAATTGATGTCCATATCAGCATTCCTTCTAATAAAGTTATGTATAGCCATTGTTGCAACAACGACTTCAACTTGTGTCTTAATTGTGAATTTAGGCATGCGTCGTAGAATTGCAAATCTATTCTTCCATACACCAAAAGTTCTTTCTATTGTGCACCTTAAACTTGAGTGATAATAATTGAATACCTCGTTGTTATTTTCAAACCCATGGGAACGCCGAAA
>Ga0228711_1004681_pt1 | contig 20948 bp, 10 predicted proteins | sample MedpolnodulmetaG_2_FD_177996 | JGI IMG/M metagenome (GOLD analysis project Ga0228711, IMG submission 177996) | Root nodule microbial communities from Medicago polymorpha collected in Santa Monica, California, United States - brown nodules | ecosystem: Host-associated > Plants > Roots > Nodule... | reverse complement strand
AATCAAATGCAAGTTTTTGATCTACTTTTCAATGAGTCACAACATATCATTCCGATAGTTTACCCCCTTACCCTGATTTTTTATTCCATTTGCAGGAAATCATGTCCATTGCATTGCATCCATCTGCCGTGAAACCTGGTTTTGGTTATGTTAGACACACATGGGGGGTGAAAGCCTGGACAGACTTCTGAGTGTAGTTAAATTTGTTGGTGTTTATGTAGACAATATATTTTACTAGAACATATTTGGACCTTTTGGTTTTATGTATTTTGTAGTTTCCTGCCATCTTATGTTAGTCGCTGTACAATCTGATGAGCGTTTCCAACATCTGTAATATATATGTGACGACTCAAGTGAGAACACTTATTGTGAAAAATGAGAAGAATAAATTATGATCGTCTGATGTAAGTTATTTCAAAATTAATGGTCTAAGTTATTTTATTATTGATTGGGCTAGAATATCATCCCTTAATTTTCTGTTGTATTGATTTGGTCCTTAATTGCACGAGATCTTTTGGCAGCACAAACTGCACAAATGGATACAGTACCGATGAAGAAAAAGAAATCTAAGTATGATACAGAATGCATGTGAACTAAAAGTTTATGCGTACCATCACAAGTATAAGAAAACAAAAGTAGATGAAGTACCTCCGCATAACTTTTTTGAAGAGCCTCCCAAAGTATATGAGACGGATTGACCAAGATGAAGCCTAGCCAATTATAAAGAGCATTCCAAATTTGAAAAAAAAAAAAAAAAATCACAATGAAGAAAAGGTGATCAACGTCCTCTGAAGTACCACACACTCCTATAGGTTATAAATTGACCACACTTACTGCCTAAGGGTCACGGTCCACTGTTAGGGTCATTTTGGCTACAGTGTGTCGCCTTCTCTCTCTCTCTCCCCTTCTCTCCCGCATATCCTACTTCTCTCCCATCGCAAACCTCCACCCTTTTTATTTTGTTCCTGAATGATTCTAAAACATGGACTTTGCTTTCGCTTCTATTTCAAACGACGGTTGCTACCTGTTACGTATTCTTTCAATTCCAAACTCTGAGAACGACAAATTGATCATCCTAGTTTGACAATACAATGAACTAAAATTGATCATCCTACTTGTCTCTATCTTTTTCAATTTGGGAAAGTTCTAATAAGATGAGTTAAATGCACTTTTGGTGTTTCTATTTTCATTTTTACGAAGTTTTGGCATCTTGATTTTAAAATTTAGCCTTTTGGTCCCCTATTACAATTTTTTATGACTTTTGATCCCTAACTACCACTTCAAGTAACTTGACTTGTACTAACAACCAATTTCCGTAGGTAAAAGCCCTTTTACCGTAGATATTGCCCCAAACACACTAAGTACCTAGAAACTTTGATCTTTAGTTACATCAACTTTAGGCAAAGGTCCTTTTACCGTAGCCCCAAGTACTTAGAAACTTGACTTTTAGTGACAATACATTCCCGTAGGTAAAAGTCATTCTACCATAGGTATATCCCAAGTACCAACGGATGTAAATTCCCTGGAACCACTGTGTTGGACGACCAATTCTCCAAGACTACCATCAACCATGTTCCTAAAAAGGTTACTACAGATATGTGTGTGTGGAAGGGGTTCGCAAACTTCAATTGTTTCATCTACTCTTACGATTGTTTTTTCCAAGTTTGGTTTATATGCTTTTCCCTTCCTGTCTTTGATACGAGGTTCTTTTTCCCTCCTTTCTAGGCTGCCTTGTACAACTTCCGGTAGGTTCTCAATTCTGATTATATAAAGATAAGACAATGATTCATGATTAATTGCATTCTACTGATATTGTCAAATGTCTCAAACTCTTGCAACAGTGAAGAGAATAAGATTTAATAAGGAAAAAGACAACACTCTTGGTATAATTAGATATGAAGATTTGATCTCAAATAGATGCAGGCTATATAAATTAGTTTGAAGGAAAACAAAACAAATAAAGAATGAGCATAAAATGGGATCTTGAGAACTCTTGCTCAAAAAAATTGTCACGTACGCTAAAGGAGCCTAATAATGGATTAGAGGGTCTTTGACTTTAACTTTCCCTATTATTGATTGTAAATTTGATGTTAGTCATAATGGAATAGGTGAATGCGCCTAAACAGTTGTACACATAGTCCTTAGGGGATACTTAAAAATAATAAACACTTAGTCCTTAGAGTTATAGACATTTTTATTGTAATTTGTGTGTATTTGATATTTGGATATTTATTTATTTTTTTTAAAAAGAAGCTATTTGGATAGTTGAATATATTATATTACCAAATATTTCTTGGTACATTTCAAAACATTAAATAAGGAAGAGCTAAACCATTTTTATGTCTTAATAAAGTCACACATAAAATGAGAATTTCATGTTTTAATAGTCATACATAAGTTTTAAAATATAAATAACAAGATTGTAACCAAAAAAGCAAAAGTAGGTACTCAGTATTCATACACCCCCCCAAGAGCCCATGCAACATCAATCAAGAGTCTACCATCATGACATGGAGCTCTGTTGATTCTTGCATAGCCTTTCTCCCCCCAATCTAACCCATGAGAGTTTCTGATTATCCAGTATTTTATCAATTTCATCTTCTTCTTCTTTTTCCTTTTGTTCTTATTCTCCACCTCAATTTCTCTCATTTCTTGTCCATATCCAACAATGGTTACCGCATGATATTCTTCCTTTTGCTTTTCCTCTTTCATTTCCAAATCTTTGGCATCTTTCGGACCAGAATATATGTCATACTACAATAACAATAAAATAAAATTAAATAACAAATTTAATTGAGATTCTAATAGATAATTTGAATTTGACTCACCCCTCTCAAACTATTCATCTCATTAAACCATAACATTTGTGCAGCTACAGGTGCTTCTCTGATCTTGCTTTCTAATAGTTTTCCTTGAACTTTTTGATCCTCTTTTTTGAAGCACAAGTCTGTTGTAAGTTCTATTTGTACTGAACTTACAAAGCTTAAATATTTCTAAATAGATTAATGTAAAAACAAATTAATATGGATGATAGATGTAAAAATAATAATGAAAAAATTAGTTTGAATGGAGTGGAATGAGAATATTAGTGTAAGTACATTGCGCTCCTTTGCAGCTTGCTTGAAGGTTCCCACATAAGGACATGACGTTTCTAGAACACATCCATTTTCTCTCACCCATTTAATTGTGTCCGCAACAGTACGCCCATCTTCGTTTTCTACTTCATGTTTTATCAAATTATTATAAATATCTTGTGGAGATAAGTGTATAAGCTCTCCCTTTCCTTTTTTTTCAATGTGATGTACGGCCTCAAGCACACAACATACACAGAAGGCAAAACAACAATCTGAAGTAGGAAAAATAGGGAGTAAGAAAATTGACATGTAATTAAAATTTGTTTTAAATTATAGAAACTAAATTTAATCAATAATAAATAAAAGTAACTTACTGCCATTTTTTTGGTGTCTGATGGGGTTAAGATGATTGCTCTTTCTCCAATCCCATGAATTGTCATCTCCGCATGAAATGTCATCTCCCTATATTTACAAAGTAAACAGTTATGTCAAGTTTTGGTCTTGCTTGATTCTATTGGAAATAAAAAAATGTTGAATAGATTCTGAATTCTAATAATGTTTTGTCAACTTGAGGCTTTGTTTTATTCGATTTGGAATGGGACATGAGTAAGATGAGAATTATTTTTCTCACTACGTTTTTTCTGTTTAGTGTATAGGAAATATGAATATCTTATCTACTATAATTGTTCTTTTTAATTGATAGAGATTAGAGGCCTTAGGACTAATGAGAATTTTAAATTTGGCAATGGTTAATGTGTTTACAACTCAGACATAATATGCTGTTTTAACTGAGTCACAGTTAATAGACTAAGTTCAACAGGGTTGGAGTAGAGGGCTTAATTTCAAGTTTTGTCAAGGGTCTATTTGTATGTGTTTGAGTTACGGTTTGGCGTCATTTTGGTTTTGATGTTATGAGTCTGGAACTTTATTTTAATACTTTTTCCTTCCTTTGGATGTGTTATTTAATACATTCTCTTTGTGCAAAAGAATAGACAAGAATCTAGCTATCAGCTTCAAAGAGTTAATTTGGTTAGTGAATACATTCTCTTTGTTCATGGGGATATTGACTTCACATGTTCACTCTAGTTTCTGCTTAACATAAATACGAGATACAAATAATTAATTATGACCAAAGAACAACATATTTTTATACTGCTGATAATCAACCAAAGAACAGTTCAGTGACTTGCTAGTTTCTCTCTGTTATGCTATAATGTTGTTACTATTTATCCCTATTACCATTTTTTCCACTTTGTTATTTTAACATTGAAATAAGTCAAATAAATGACTTGCATACTTTTATTTTCTTGTTTGCAGCTTCATCGGTTTCATGAATTTGTTGAGTATATAAGGCTTAATTTGAACAAAGGTATGTTCATGTCTTATTGATGTTTAAAACGGCTCCTACTATCTATGAGATTCCGTATTGTCAGTGAAACTGTTTTTAGGGTACTTTTAACCAACAAGATTCTGTATTGTTAGTATAATCAATGAGATTATGTTTTGCCTGCAATCAAGAGCAGGAAGGATCCTCTCCCAGCTTCCATTGTTTTTGTCTCCTTACAGGCTGGTCAGGTATTCCCTTGGATTTGGATTGTGTATTCTGGAAATTCTACCAATAAACAATGTTTCGTTTTACTAATAGCTAGTTTATGTTGTGATTTTTAGTCAAAGATTCGAGTTTCTTAATGGACATTAGCAAATGATTCAATGATAATCAAAATTGTACATAAATTATTTTGTCAGGAGAAAGTAATATGTAAGGTATCTTTCTTATCCCATACTTGTGTTAGCTTTTGAAATATTTGACTTAGAATTTACCTGGTCAAACAAGTATTTGGGAAACTAATATAGATATTCTGATTTTAGTTTGTTAATTGCTATCAATTCTAGGCTAGATGACTTGAAATATTTATTAAGACTCGTAATGCTTTGTCTAGTAATGAACCAATGCTACATTTTGCATATATATGTGAATGCTAATGTCTTCCTTTCCAACATAATTTTTTAGGTATACTCATCAAACTATGCCAACTAGTCTTCACTGTCATTTTCGGTGAAAGAGCTAAACAAGAAGGAAAAAAAATGATATCTTGATAGTGAAGAACTTTGAAAGAGAAAAAATAAATAAAAGGTAAAATCTTTGATATACCATTAAACCATCCAGAAACAAATATAAAGTCACACAACTAGATCATAAATAATAAAACTCTATTCTTTAATCCAGTCATACCAAGATGTAAAGTATTCTAAGATAAGACTATCATATTATACAACTACTATTTCACCAAGCATGGGATTGTACAGGGAAAAAGACGGGGAAAAAGTGATTAACACACAAACAGAATGCCAAAATAAATTCAACATGCAAATAAATTTTATTGACGGCTAAGAAATTGTATCTGAACAGAAAAAACAACCAATGTCAACTTTTTCTATAAACTTAAAACGAAAAATATACCTTATCATCAGCCATGTTGGAAATGAGTTTGAGAGAGAGAGAGAGAGGAAGAAAGGCTTGAGATAACTATGAAATTGTTAGGAACAAGTAGCTAGAGATTTATTGTGAAGCATAACAAATAATCTATATAAGGCATAGCAGCAGCGCTGTGTTGCTGTGTTGCTTTTTGGTTTCTGCCTACTGTCTACTGTCTGCAGTACTTCTTGTGCTGGTGATGGTGTGTTAATAAAATTTACTGTCATAAAAAAAATAATTAAAAACTCGTTACTAATGATAAAAGGTTTAGATAGTTAGTTTGACATAAAAATATATTTGAATTAGTTTCTATGAGTTTAAATATAAAATACAAAAAACACAACTACATATGATATTGTGTCATCCTAAGTCAAGAAACAAGACAAACAAAACGCAAAAAGAAAAAATATATTTTGTAGCCATATTTGTGCTACCTTAGTCAAGATAGTGATGTTTTGGATGAGAATGATAAAGAGTGATTTTGCTATTATTGGTTTATGCTTGCTTTTACAAGACAAACTTATTCTATGTATATGTATGTAACATATGGTTCTCTGGCATAACACAGACATACATACGGATCCTACACTCCCCCACATTAATTGATTAAATGGATCCATTTAACACAAATAACTTCTATATGCATCAATGCATCAAACTATATTCTTTTTTTAAAATTTATTGAATAATCTCAAATTATATTCTAAAAGCCATTATATTTCTTTTTTCTTTTTTTAACCAATTAAATATTAGTCCACAATCTTTTAAAAATAAAATAAAATTAGTCCACAAAATTAGTTGAACTGATAAAAATATTAAAATTGCTATGTCAAACCGTGTGATCGGTGTTTAAACTCCGACTCATTCATTTAAGTGTGTGAGTTGTCAAGTAATTATTATCATTGTTGTGTGCAAGTGTGAGTTATATGTCCTACATCGAATAAAAGAGTAAAGGTTTAACACCTTATAAGTAAGAGGACCCATAAACACATTGCCTTAAGGTTTTGGGTAAGAGTGTGGCGTCTCTCTTGCTTATGTGGTTGTTCTGGCAGCCAGTCCGTTTGCGCAGAAAGCAGCAACGACGGTACAAGTAGTGTCAGCCCATTTGCGGAGAAACCAGCAACGGCGATACAACAAGTAAAAGCTTCCCTTGAAGGAGGAGCATGATAAGAGGACCCGTAAACCCATTGCCTTAAGGTTTTGGGTAAGAGTGTGGTTGTTCTAGCCTCAATATGAACGGTTCCCTAAACTTCGCCCCTCATGACCCAACAATCATTTCATCTATTTACAAAAAGAAAGTACATTAGATATATGTTTGAAAAAATGCATTAGATATTAATTAAGTTTTTATTGAGCGATTTTTTTCAACAATCAACATATTATTCCCGAAGAAAAATCCGTATAGTTGACAAAAAGATGGTTATTACAAATAATTTTTTTTTGGTACAAACAAATAATATTATTTTATCAATCAATTTTAATCATAATTTGCTAAAATTAAAACAAGTGGGCATGTGCGATCATACATCACTAATCCATTAGATTCCATTAAAACTTCGCACTTAAGCATAATTGGAAGATAATACAGGTGTGAAAAATGTTGTATACACGTAGTGTTTGGCTGAAAAATACCAGTAAATTACCAATATAACACCATCGGCAGTTAACTGTCGATAGATTTTTAACCGGCGACAGTTAACTGCCGATGGACATTTTCGTCTTTTACTCGTGTTTTTCAGCCAAATACCATGTGTATACATCATTTTTCTAGAGGTGCTGCAACATACTACCCGGTCCGTTAAAGATTGATCATAACGGATTTTAGACGTTATCAGATCAGACCAAAAAATCCTATTTAAATATGAGCTCTAAAAGTATTACTTGAGTCTAGCTCTACACGGGCTGCAGGCTAAACATGTCTGCCCTTATTTATTTTTTAAAAACAATATAAAATGTCCCACAAAATTTCATATAAAGCATTGTTTTCTATTTATTGAAAAAATATAATAAAAACATTAATATTTTAAATTGGCGTAACTACATTCAAGCTTACCAACTTTCATCCTTACAATCTTTTATGTAATGAGAGAAGTATCCTAAAAAATTAACTCAATATTTGATTTCGTGAACCAGATTTACCAAATTTTCCTTCCATGATTTTTTTTATTTTTTTTAAAAAATAAGCATGTCATATAATGGTCTACTATTCCCTAAAAAAATATATAATGATCTGATATTGGTCGATTGAGAACCCAATTGGTGGTGTTGGATTGAAGCCTTGAAATTTGTTCCTTCTCAAGGTCTTAAGTTCGATCCTCCTCAGTATCAATTTGAATGAGCTAATTTAACTTTTTTTTAAAAATTGTCGATAGAAAAATAATAATGTTACAATTTAATGTTAACAAGGATAAAAACACAATCACATGCCATCGAGTCCTTCAAAATCAAGAAACAAGTCATACAAAAAGAAGAAATATTTTGTTTTTATCCAAAAGGTACACAATATTACTATACTTGTGTTACCTTAGACAAGTAGCCATACAAAAAGAAGAAATATTTTGTTTTTATCCAATAGGTACACAATATTACTATACTTGTGTAACTTAGACAAGTTAGTGATGTTTTGGATAAGAATTATAAAAAGTGAAGTTAGTGATGTTTTAGGATCGCATTTTTAACCCATACGAAAATTGTCTATTTAAACAGACATGTAATCATCGATGATTCACACCTCCCATTCCTCTCAAATCAAGAAACAAGCCATGCAAAAATTGTTATTTTTTTATAGGGCTAAAATTGCAACTTTTAAAATTGTTATTTTAAAAGTTATTGGATATTTTATTTAAGGGAAATGCTAACCGGTGCCTCCGGGACACTGGTTAAGGATACTAAAAAGGAAAATTATATAGTAATTATTGCATTGAAAATTGTGTAATTAATCCATAAATAAGTCAACAAAGTTTCCTTTTATGGTAATAAATTCCTTTTTTTGTATGCTTAACCAGTGCCCCGGGGGCACCGGTTAGCATGACCCTTTATTTAATTAAAGTCTTTATTTAGTTATTTATCGAATGCTATTTAATTTTACTATCGTGCGTAAGATTTGTCTCCTCTGAAGCATAACCCCGATATATAGGCACTTAGGGAGGTGACATACTTAATATTGGTGCATACCTGTCTTAATTAGGAAGTAACTAATTAGTAATTAGGGAAACAAGAAACCCTGAGATAACGGTACTTAGGGAGGTGACATACCTAATATTGGTGCATACTTGCCCAAATCCAAAAAGTAACTAGATAGTAATTTAGGGAAATAAGTGACTTCACGACTTAAATCGCCCCAGTAACTTCATTCTTCTCACACCTTGGTGATGTAGACACTAATAGGGTTGACCGTTTGTAGAACTACCAAGAGGGAGAGTGTGGTATGTCCTTCTAAGATTCAATAGGCGAGGGAACCTTTAGGATACTTAGAATTTAGGAACCCTATTATTTGTCATTGTTTCGAATAACTCTGAGAATGTAAGAACCTACACGTAAACCTTCGAGCGTAAGTGTATCTCTCTATAGGACTTACAACCCTAAACACTGAAACATGTAGGAACTTCAGTGTAATGGTTGCAACTGACAGATAGAGGGGAATGAACCCGTATCTATGAGAGAGTAAGATCCCAGACGTACCCACTCGTGTGATCATCAGGTGCAACTCGACAGCTGATAGGTAGTAAAACCTCATGAACTCATTACTTGAATAGGAAACGTTAAAAGCTGAATAAGACTTGATTGTTACGTAATTCCAACAAATAAATATATGAGATTCAAATAATTCTAACCGCCGCTAACATTATCCAATCAAAATAGGTAAACTTTGCTCTGTTGCAAACAGTTTAAATTGCAAAACTCCAAACCCTTATCTTTTATTTATTTTATTGTTCCCAAATAAGTAACTTGAATTGCCTATTTGGAACGACAATCTCTGTGGATACGATACTCTACTTACTCTTTATTACTTGGTAAACGATTTTATACACTTGACTAAATCCGACCATCAATGATAATAATTTTTTTTTGAAACCGCCTTCCAACAAAAGACAATTTAAGCAAGAGGGTGGTGATTCCAGCAACTACTCAATCTTGTGTGGGAAATTGCAGCAATCTGGAGGATATGGCTCATCTTGTTCTTCATCGCAACTGTTTTCATCAGGTTTGGGTCACTGTTTATGACTGATTAGGCATAGTCGTGGTACCTCCTTATAGTATCTTAGAACACCTAACACAATTTCATTTCTTGGGAGGATTCTAGAAATCCAAACGGGATCTTATTCATTTGATATGCTTTTCTATTATTTGGATTATTTGGAAAGAAAGAAATGCTAGAATCATCAATAATAAAGAGGATTCCATTCACCACCTGCTTGACAAAGTTAAGGCGCAATCTTATGGGTGGCTAAAGGCAAAACACACCGACTTTGCTTTTAGTGCTCAATCCACTTTTATGCTTGTAATTATAACTTTTTCTTAGCTTTGTTTTTGGTGTTTTAACTGGTATTTGATGTAATTTCACTTTTCTCTTTGCTTCTCTCTTACACTCCTTGTGCAGGGAAAGTAAAGTTGTCAATCCCCATCGGCCTGAAGGAAATCCCAGGAAGCATGTCCCCCGCCCCATTAGGATACCCATAGTAACCTGTCAATCCCCACAAACCTTTCTCGTTATCAATAATTTTTACGGTAATGTGGTTTTGTGAATAATCTATTAGCCGACAATTAAGAGACAAAATCCAAAAGCAAAGCTAATCTTCCACTTCTACCAACAGAAAAGTAAAATTTGAAACCAAGAACATAACGAAACTCATCAATTTTATTATTGTGGACTAAAGTCTCAATTAAAAAGATGATAGTCAGATTATAATACGAGATAAGGTAGTTCAAACTAAAAATTGTACTCATACTACTTAAACCCCGACAATTCTAATTTAACAAGCTCATTTTTATACTAACCTTTTAGATGATGTTGCGCCAAAGTAAGAAAAGAATTTAATCATACTCTTGGTCTACACCTTTTTGGAAGCATAATATAGAGACCAGCCGTGACAAATATCAAAACAATTAGGACCATGATTGAACTCCATTTGATTCTTTACAAATTAAATCATGCAATGTTTTTAATGGGGTGCCACTTATTTTTTCAGGAAAAAAATAAAATTATTAATAGTTATTAAAGTAAAAATAAAGCACAAAGAGGTGGTGCCGTGGAGAGGAAGTTAGGAAGGTTTGCATAAAAAAACAAAAACAGTAAATGCTAGTGGCTAATATAATGTACGGAATACGGAACACGGAACAATGCCAACAACCATTAACATGAACCAGTCTAGTCTATATACTTACCAGTTATCAGACCAAACAGCAAACACAGAAAACGGTTACACACATTTGGGTACTAAGGCACTAACATTGTGAATAGTGTATAATGCACGCAGAGTACTCTGCGGGATTCTTTCTCTTTTCGACAAGACCACCACGCAGTATTTTGTCCAAAAATAAGAAGAAGCCAGTGTTATCATACCGAATTAATTATGCCTAAAAAAACAACTAAAGTGCTACAATATCTTTTTTTTTAAGAAAGTGCTACAATATCTGATTATGCGTTTCCTACCCTGTATTCTTAAATCTATAATAAAAAATTGAGTTATTCTTTTTTCTTTAGAGAAAATTGAGTTATTCTTATTTGTAACTTTGTTTGGTGTTTTATTTTCATTTATATTTAAAATTAAATAAATTATTAGATGCATATTCATTTTCTCTCTCCAATTTAATATTAACATTGTGTGAAATTATCTACACTAGATTAATTGACATGAAATACGTAAAAATACGAGACAATTTTGTCCAAATAAAAAAATGAAGACAAATAAGTATTTTTCTTCAAAATATGTAGAATTGGATTTTGTGTGAATAATTTGAATTTTAAAAAATAAAAATAGATGTGTATTGATAATGTTGTTGTATACTTGTGTTAGTGTGTTTTTTTTAGAATGACAAAGGAAAAAAGAAAAAGGGAAAAAATTTCCTCAACTTTCGCATATAAGTTTCCTATCTTTTCTCCATTCATATCCAATTAGTTTATTTCCTCAATTTTTTTGTGGGTTTTATTATCTTATTCATAAAAGTTGTTCAACTGATCAGTTGATTAGTTTCTTTTTAATCTTATATAGCACAAGAGTCTTTGAACTGAGAGAGGTTTATGATCAGAGATGTATTTACTTATATCAAATTGGGGGCAACTGCCCCACTACTATTTAGGTTATATTTGTTGAATATTTTATATTTTAAGTATTACCCTTTCTTAAAATAATATATCGTCCCCATTAAATGGAAATGTATACAATAAAAAGAGTTTGTTATATAAATTTTATAAGAATCAAATGTGTAAATGTATTGAAATAAAATTTTGAATTAATTCTATCATACTTTTTTAAATATAAAGACACGTAAAAAACAATTTTAATTTGTAGATGTTAAAAAGTCTTTAATTATTCTAACATATAATAGTATATTGTTTATAATCTGAAGTATTTTGCTAAATGATAATGAAATATTGGTAAAAAAAATTGTTCAAAAAACTATATCATATAAAATCTTTCCCCCACGAGTAAACTTTTTTGGATCCGTCACTATTTATGATCAATCTTTTATCATGAGAGGTTTATGATCAGCTTTGTTCATAGCTAACCTACCATGTAGTGTAGATTGTTGCTGCAGCCACTCGGATTTCAGTTATCCAAGTTTCACATCAAGGGAGAGGTCCACTCGAATTAAAAGATTGATATTTTGACAATCCGCACATATGTAGATCATGTACAGATTGTGGAGGATCAGGCATTCTAATATTCATATAACAACTCAACGTAAATTATCTTGGCAAAAAAAAAAAACTTAATGTAAATCATGTATTAAATTTTTTGGAGGAGGCATTGCAGTATGACCACATCTTTTTTTACCGTGATGCATTGCAGCACACGTAATGCTAGGGTTTTTTTGGTGCATTGTGTGCCGACTAAATATTAGTTTTTTTTAGTTTAAGTTGTAGTTTTGATCTCCCAAAATTCACAATTGTGCGATCTTGGCCTTGAGTTTTTAAAAGGCTTAATTGCAGTTTTAGCCCCCTAACTTTTCCAAAGTAACAGTTTTGGCCCCCAGGGCAAAAAATAAATAAATAAAATAACACGTGGCACCTCACTTAGGGTGCCACGTCAGCGTAGACCGAGTCAATATCAGTCTTGGGGGCCAAAACTGCTACAGTTGCAAAACTTAGGGGGTTGTTTTGTAGTTTTTTTTCTTACGGGGCCAAAATCGCAACTTTGGAAAAGTTAGGGGGCTAAAACTGCAATTAAGCCTTTTTAAAATAAACAATTTTGACCCCTCAATTTTACTCCCTTTGCACTTGTTAGTTTTTATGTATATTTTGACCAATTCTAACAAAAAAATGTTGAAGTTAACATTTAAAAAAAAAAAAGAAAAAAATCACTCAACTCATCATCCTTCTCCTGAATCATTCCAACTCCACATCAAAGCTACCATCCGTACAACTAGGTATAAAGGGTGTCAACATCTCTCCTAGGTCAAACTTAGAGGGTGTAGGACAAAAGGGAAGGAGGGAAGAGACCTTTTTGGCATCTCAGCAATAAGGGATGGATTTGTTTGAAAAGGTGTCTGCTGAACCAGTGGAAGGAGGACATGTGTCCTTGATTGAGAAAGAACCCTTGCTGTTGGGGAATTGGAGAGCGTGTAGTGGTGACGTTGGTGGATTGCATATGCCACGTGGCACCTTGGGGATGGATGGTGATGTGACCCACCATGCTGTCTCTTTTCAAGGAACAACAACACGTGTAAAGCCCTTGCAATTTGACTTTGATTTTCAAATTAAGGTTAAAAATGTTTTTAGACCCCATAAATATACCAAGTTTTTGTTTTAATCCCTTTAAAAAATTTCTTCAACTTTTTGTTTTTGTAAAAATTTCAATCACTACTTTTGCTCCTTATTTTTAAGTTAATTTTTGTATTTTTTAATTAAATTGTACAAAAATATGTAGAATATTGTAAAAAAAAAAGAATTTTTTAACAAAACATAAATTAAATATGAATTTTAAACGTCAAAAATATAAAAAGTGAAGATGAATTTTTTTTGAGGGACTAAAACAAAAGTTAACATATTTATAGGGACCAAAAACATATTTAACCCTTCAAATTAAAGACTAGCAAATGGGAACTACAAAACCGGTCCATTCTCTGTCGGGTTCTGAACCGGATTTGGGTGGGTCAGCGGTTGGGATGGGGGTCGTTTTAAGTGGTCCAGATATTGGGCCTATTGATTTTAATGGGGGCTACAACCCATTCAGATGTGTTGGACTCTGAGGAAACAATTTCGAATTCTGCTCTTTACCCAACCAAAAATGCTTATTCACAACTGAAAAGACTATAATACCCCTGCATGAATTAACTCATGCACCTCTCGTACCCCATGCATGCAACATGAGTTTACTCACACACATTTGGATGGTGGCGTGACTTAACTCACGCATCTTTGGCCAGTGGCGTGAGTTAACTCTCGCAGTTTGGCTGGTGGTTATGAACAAAGAACACTTTTTTTTGGACGGTGGTCAAGGTTTTTTTTAATGGATTTCACACATCTTTTACAAGGTTTTACACGTTTTTTGAATGCATTAAGTGTAGTTAAAACCTATGTTTTACAATCCCCTATAAATACCCTTCCAACCTTCACCGTTTCTCACACCATTTCTCACATTCTCTCCTCCTCGCTCTCTCATCCTCTTCTTTCTACAACAATAATTTTTTTCATCCTTGGTCTTTCATAGAAAGAGGCATCTTTGAAAATTTCAAGAGGTTGCTATGAACTTAAGACAAGAAACATACCTTACCAAGATGATTGGTGACCAACCTTCTTAGGGTAAAAAGAAGAAGATTTAGTTTTACCTCAAAAAGGTTGGTTTTCTTTTTACCCCAATCCCCCTTCCCTATTGTAAATGTATCAATTATATTAATAAAATGAGATTTTATGTCTACTATTTCTGTTCCTTTATTTTTGTTTATATTTGCATTTATTTTATGATTGCGTATTGAATAAATAAATTCGAATAAAGTGAATTCAAATAAAAGTTGCGTATTAAATAAATAAATTTGAATAAAGACTAATTAAACCCAGCGTGAATTCGAATAAAATTTGCGTATTAAATAAATAAATTCGAATAAAGTCAAGTCGAATAAAAATTGCGTATTAAATAAATATTAAAAATTATTTTTGAGATTTTAATTTTGATTAATATTATATGTATAAATTTTTTTAAAAGGTATAAATGTGATCACTTTGAAAAGGCAACAAAGTATGCATATATAATAAATATAATATTGCTTTGTCATGACTCTTCTAAAGTCGATCATGACTGCTCTTCTTGTCCATGCTATGTCCTTCTTCAAGGCTCCATCAGGTATAATCTCTTCCATTGAATCTATTTTGAATATTATTATTTTTTTTGGTGGGGGAGGGGGGAGGATCATAGGAAAATATCTTGGTTGCGATGGAATTATGTTTGTTTGCGTAAGGAGTATGGAGGGTTGGGGGTGAGGCAGTTACATCGGGGGGCGGGGTACTCAGTTTGCAGTGTTTATGATATGCTCACTTCTCAAGAGCACCCACCATAGTGTTCCGACACGGATTTGATTTGGCATAAACAGGTACCGTTAAAGGCTTCAATATTTGCATGGCGGTTGCTTTGGGACAGGTTGCCTACTAAATCTAATTTGGCGAGGCGCGATATTAGTACTTCAGAAGAGCGGTTTTGTGTGGTCATGTGGAGGACGTTCAACATTTGTTCCTCTCGTGCAACACGTTCGACAGTCTTTGGCCGCTAGTGCGGTCGTGGATCGGTTTTGAAGGGGCGGATTCTCAGGTCATTTAAGATCACTTTCAGCAGTTTATTTTTTACACAGGTGGACTGAAATCGCGACGATCCTTTCTTCAACTTTTTTGGTTACCGTGTGTTTGGATTTTGCAGAATGAGCGTAACATCAGGTTATTTAAGCAGAAAGAAAATTCTACAATTCAATTATTGAAAAAGGTTAAGTCATTGTCTTTATGGTGACTTAAAGCTAAGAAAGCTAATTTTATTTTTGGTAATTATATGTGGTGGTCGAGCCCGCTCTTGTGTTTGGGCATTGACTAATTTATTTTTGTATCTTGATTCTGGCATTGTAAATTTTTAAGTGGTTTTTCGGCACGCCTTGTGCTGATGCTTGTCGGTGTTTATATTTTTTACTTGTTCAAAAAATATAATATTATATAATAAATATTAGATGTTCTGATCGTTTTAAGGGGTACAGATGTTCTTAATTTTTTTATCAGTTCTAAATTTTTCTTTGTCATGTGTAGCTATGAGCAGTTCATGATCTCTTGATCATTGTTCACCATTCTTATGATCCTTAAAATTATTTTGCAGTTTTTTTTAGAGATCATAATGTGGTTAATAGAGACCTTTGATATCAATTTGTACACACTTTTTGAGTTTCAACATGTTTCGGATTATATAATTCAAAATAAGATTCAAATTATATAATTCGAATAAAATGTATTTTGAAAAAAAATTATGCCGTATGAGAAACTCATAGAGTAGAAAAAATAATAGTTAATCTATTTTCCTATTTCCAATTTTTTTTCTCGCAACTAGGGCCTAAGAATAAAATCAATTTTGAAAAAAACATGTGATATCAAATGATTTATTATAAATATTGTTATGTTTTTTTAGAGGAATATTATTATGTTAAAATGTTAATAAATAATGTACCAAAAAAAGTGTTAATAAAATATGTAATAAATAATATATTTAATTAATATTATTAATCAATAAGATGTAAAAAAATGGGGAGGAGGCACCCTAGCAAAATTGATTACTTAAAGAAACATATCATAAGTTATCCTATACAGTTGAAATTAAACAAAATAAACGGTAGATAACATATTTTTCGTTGAACTGTTAGACATTTCCAGCCTAATTTAATTGAATGAAATGATTATTATCATCATGGATTGGTTTTAAATATGTGCATCAAGTTGTCTCCGAATATTCCATTTTTCACTTTAAAATGATGAAATTATAGTTATTATACTGTTGACACAAAAAAAAATCATGTGCATCAAATTGTAAGGATAAATTAACTTTAACAAATTTAAAAGGGATTTGATCTGGCTGCATTAATGGCTGTGTTTTTGGGGAGCTGCGGCCTATCTGTTTGGCTTGCTGTCTGTTTTTAATTTTCTGCTATGTACTATATTGGCTGTTTGAATTCTGGTAGCTTTTTGGTGGTAGCATGCGCCTATTGTTTTCCTGTTTTGGCTGTAATTTGCCTCTGTTGTATCATTTTGCCTTTTGCACATCTTGTGCTAGGCTTCTTAATGAAAATGCTATTTCAAAAAAAAAAAAAACGATTTGATTTTGTGGTTTAAAGCCAACAACCTGCTTTTGTGCTATGGTAAAAAGTTGGCAGTGATATGGGGAGTTGTAGACATAGGAATTTTAGTGGGTTTGTTTCCTTCAATCAAATTAATATAATATTTTAAATGAATATGGCCATATTCAAATTATTCAAACCATATAAAGTACTAATATCCTTATCATGACCTGAGGCAAACAATAATACTAAATTGGTGATAATATTTGTGATATGATTCATCAACTGCATGCATGCAAATCACACTTGTGACGTATACACATCTTTGAGTATCAACAAAAAGAGAAAGGACAAAAAGAAAAGGAATTGTTTGCAACCAAACACCAGTATTAAATAGAAAATGCTAACTTATGTAAGGTGAGTCTAGCTACCCATAAAGAATTATGGATAATTTATTCATCATTCAATCATGAATAACTAAATAATTAAATTTGCAAATTGTACTTACAAATTAAGTTTCACTCAACTTACAAATTTGTCTATGAGACCATTTGTTACGATTGTTGGATAAATTACATGCAATACTATAATGGTAACCTAGAAGGAAAAAACCAAATAATAATATAAATAACAATAATCCTTTTCAAAATAAGAGCAGCATAGACAAAGTTATAGCAATATGCTATATCTTTTTTAGTCTCTATTTATTTTTTGAAACACTTAGTGTTTAAGTCTTTTATAAAGTTTTTAAAAAATAAATTGAGTCTCAATATGCTATAGCTTTTTCACTCAATATATTGAGTCTTAAACACTTAGTTTTTTTTAGTAAAAGGAGTTAAATGTTCAAGACAAATTAAAAACATTTAGAAAAAGAAATACAAGTTTAAATCCCCCAAGATGAGAAAATGCAGGAATTCCATAACTGAAGTAAAACATTTTTAAAGCAACAGCCTAACTAATTTGTCTTGCCAACAAGTGATGACAGAGTACATCTTGCCAAATCCCCCAAGATGAGCAAATGCAGGAATTCAATAACTAAAGTAAACATTTTTAAAGCAACAGCCTAACTAAACTATTTATTTGGCAAGATCAACCACTTGATTAAATTAATGAAAAACATGATGACTACAAAAATAAGATGACAGAGTACATAATATCTTAAATCACTCTGTTGGAATATTGGTATGTAGTTGGAATAAAATTGGAAGGTTGTAAGATTAAACACAAAGTCATGAACTTTGATCTAGTGTTCAATGAATTGAAAAGAGGAGTGATATTTCTACAACTAATATTAGACAACTTTGGTGACAACCACTCTTCTCCTTTTGTGATTGGACAAAAACAATGGAGAGAGAAAGAATAAGAGAGAATAAAAACACATGTGAGTATGAAAGAGAGAGTTGTTTCAAAAGTTGTCAAAGAGTGGTTGTAACAAGTATCATTTCTCATTGAAAAAATAGAGCAGGAAGGTCTCACATAAAATATAACACACAAATTAGCAATGTTTATAGGCTTAAATATGTAATAGGTCCATGTAATTTAGCGTGTTTTTGGTTTTAGTCCCCGTGAGCTTAGCTTAGTTCGTTGGGACAATGCATAAAATATGCAAGGTCCGGTGTTAAAACCCCGACCACTACCAAAAAAAGTTTCCTATATTTATCATAAGCATCAATACTTATTGGGAAAAACCCATGTCCCACATCGGATAGATAAGACTCTTGATAAGAGTTTATATAAAGGAGGCAATCCTCACCTTATGAACCGGTTTTTAAGGATGAGTTAGGCCTCCAATTTCATTACGGTATTAGAGCTTGTCGATTTCAAGGGCCACCTACCGATTCACGCACCAAGCCCAAAGAGTGCTGTTGGGCGTGACGGTCGATTCACGCACCAAAGCCCAAAGAGTACTGGGCTTGACGGGGGTGTATTGGGAAAAATCCATGTCCCACATCGGATAGATAAGACTCTTGATAAGAGTTTATATAGAGGAGGCAATCCTCACCTTATGAACCGATTTTTAAGGATGAGTTAGGCCTCCAATTTCATTAATACTTATTGACCCAAAAAACCAAACAATGGTACTGAACTTTTCTTGATTGGAATAGAGGGATGTTGTTAGAGTTGAAGAAGAAATTTGATTGTTTGAGAGGAAGATTTGATGGAGGAGTATAAGGTTGTATTTATCTAACTTTTTTTTTGCCCAAAAATTTGAAGGACATTTGGATTTGAGATCTTAACCATGATGGTATGTTTTTGGTTAATGAAGCTTATGGTTTGTTATCAATTTCTAAGAAATAGGTCGCTCATTCACCTTTGTTTAAGGTTACTTAGAATAAATTAGTTTCATTAAAGATATTGTTGTTTGTTTGAAGATTGTTGCATAATCGTTTTCCAACTAAAAATAATCTAATTCAAAGATAAATGCAAAGTTTAGCACGGCCTTTGTGCGTGGCTAGATGTAACTTGAATGAAACTTCTAATCATTTATTTTTTGATTGTCTGATTTCTAGAAAATTATGGTCATTGATTATGTCTATGTGGTGTTTAGCCAACACGATTGTTTAGCATGTACACCTTTGAAAATCATAAAACTTTTGGTCTGGTCATGGATTAAGTCTAAAATTAATATTTTTATATGTTTTGGTCCGACTTCATATGTAACTTAATCTCCAGTTTATTTTCTTGGTTTAGCAGCACTACTGTATTGGTGCATTTTATGTATTGTATACTTTGATCTTAAAAAAAAGAAGAAGGTATTGTATACTTTGTAAACTTTCCAATCCTAAGATTTCTTGGGCTTTGATCCTATTATATCTAAAATTATAGATAGTATTAAATGTATTTTAAAATATATTAAATGTGATTGAAATATTATATAATTATTTGTTTCAAATTTTAAAAAATTATTTTATAATATGTTGTTTATTCATGCAAACACGCCTTAAATGGTACTTGTAGTAAAATAAACAAAAAATGAAACTAAATAGGTAAGTAAATAAATGATGGACTAAAGAAACTGCCAAGTACTTGCTTCATAATTCCCTATAAAAAAAAAGTACTTGCTTCATAATAAAGAGAATTGGTGTCTTCGTTTAGGGTAATTAGGAGGCATACGTTATTTGTGATTTCCTCCTTCTTCCTTCCGTGTTGCAGAATGGGACAGGAGGCCTGGGCCACCTGTGGTCAAGTCGTGTACCATGTACATCATCATGTCTAATCTCTTGGAGATTGATGAATGCTAATAGGTCATATCACTTCCTTATGAATGCTAATAGGTCATAGTTCCTTTGAAATTGTATTTAAAATTGTTATTTATAAACGAACCAATCTCCCGTTGGCATGGAAATCGTTGAAGAATCTCAAAAAAATTCTTTAAGCATTTCCCAAAATTCTTTTAAGAAATTAAAATTAACACCGTATGGATTATGTACCTCGACTCTTAAGCCGTCAAAATCCCACATAGCCCTATAGTATAATTTTACCTTTGAAATTCATTCTTCGATATTTTAGTTGTGTTTGTTGTGTCATTCACTAAGACAAAAAATCTTTCAAATTTTTAGTTCAAAACAAAATCACCCCAACAAGAAATTTGACAATCATTCAAACTCTCTTTCACAAAGTCTTAACCGGCAAAAATCACTCCCAACATTTAAGCATCCTAAAAGGATGAGACCCTCAATTAAGTTGCAAGTCACACAACACAATTGACACATGAAAAGAAAGACCTATGTGAAGAGCCCATTGAGAACAATTATCCCACACATTTCATCCTAAATAAGAGGTTGATTGATAGTGAAAATATTTTAAAATCTGTTTTTAAATTCATAGTTCCCTTAAAAATCCCTCCGATTTTTTGTTAATACTTTTTTTTAATGACAAAATATAATATTAAAAATAAAACAAGTTACATATACAAACGATTAGGTTAATGCTTTTTT
>Ga0228711_1004679_pt1 | contig 20952 bp, 14 predicted proteins | sample MedpolnodulmetaG_2_FD_177996 | JGI IMG/M metagenome (GOLD analysis project Ga0228711, IMG submission 177996) | Root nodule microbial communities from Medicago polymorpha collected in Santa Monica, California, United States - brown nodules | ecosystem: Host-associated > Plants > Roots > Nodule... | reverse complement strand
CTTTCTAACGGAAAATATGAATTATAAATTATAGAATGTACTAGTATGTCCTCTTGCAAGCCATCATCTACACCGCTAGACGCCAAGGGGAAACTTAGTGATTCTTCCGGCAAACCCTACCATGACCCAACCGAATATCGCAGTCTTGTTGGAACATTGAAATACTTGACGTTTACCAGATTCGACATCTCCTATGTCGTTCAACAGGTGTGTCTATTTATGCATGATCCAAAAACACAATACATGTCTGCTTTGAAACGGATTATACAATATGTCCATGATACCACTGACTTTGGCCTCCATCTATATCCTTCGTATATCGACAAGTTGATCGCTTACATGGACACAAATTGGGTTGGTTGTCCAGATACAAGAAGATCTACATATGGTTATTGTGTTTATCTTAGTAATAATTTGATGTCATAGCCCGCCAAACATTACCATACCTTGTCTCATTCTAGCGCAGAAGCAAAATATAGAGGAGTAGCTAATGTAGTGTCCGGATCATGTTGTCTTTGCAATCTACTCTATGAACTACCTTGTCCTATCACAAAAGCTACTTTGATCTTTGTGACAACATCAACGCTATTTATCTCTTTGACAATCTAGTTCAACATCAACACATCAAGCACACTGAAATGGATAAACAGTTCATGCGTGAGAAGGTTACTTGCGGTCAAGTAAGCATTCTTCACATTCCATCTCGTTTTCAGATTGTTGACATATTCACAAACGAACTTATGTTACAACTCTTTGATGACTTTTGAGATAGTCTCAACATTCGATCACCTCTTGTTTGAACTATGAGTGTAACACTCTATTTCTATTAAAGCGATAAAACATGTGAATCATACAAATATTCAAGAAATAGACATCGCGTCTCTAACAAACCTCAAAACATGCATATAAAAATTCCTCAAAAATCGCAGCGGATATATAACATACATCTCCAAAATATACATGTCATAAACTCATACATACATCAACATATAAAATCTCCAAATCCCGACATATGGGTAAAATCCCAACAACATAATCGATCCAGCATAACATAAAGACTGACATCCTAATCAGAGCCTAATCTAAGACTCTAACAAATAAACAGAGGAAGCTCATGCTATCCTCAAGCAACTCACCAAGGACGCTAAAAGATCAATCATGCACGTCGTCTACCCATTCATACAAATAGGTAGGCGGTCCACCACAGACCACTGCGGGTTAGCTTCACATCAATCATAATCAAGAATAACAAACATAAGCATTCAAGGATTTCATGCATGGCACATATACATAACCATCCCCCCTAGAATACTAACATCAGATGAATAATGTCCCCCATTCCATACTCATCATGATATCATAATTCTAACATAGCATAACAACCATATTCAATCTCTAATCAAGTCTTTGACATAAGCTCATCATTTATCAACATCAATCAATGAAAGGATTACTCAACTTATTTCCATTTAGCCTAATCAACTCAACAAATACAATTCATCATTTCAAAGCAATAGCAAGAAAGTCATCATAAACAAAATATCTTAAAATCACATTCATATAAATTACACTTCATTATTTTCAGTGAAATAAACATCATCAATTAAAATCATCAAATGTGCAAGTATCACCATTAACAACAAAAATCAACAAGTACACATCTTCACATATTCACCAAATATCACAAGTGTACAATTCACCAAACTCACCAATACACATAAATCACCAAGCTTCACCAAACACATAATCAAATATGACGCATTTAAAAAATTCATCAAATGTATGTAATGCGCATAGACACGACTCCTACATGCATGCGGTACCGACACCAACAACGTATAGGCCGTCACCCCGTGATGCCAACAACACATCATAATCACCTCAACTGGATATAAATATCCCACAACTTATGAATGCATGAACATATGACACACTATGCACATGTTCAACAACAACTCCCCATCACTTGTATGTACAATTCCATAACAAGGTTCAATACATACAATCACCACATTCAATCATTCAACATTGAGCATGTATAAAATCACCATCAACAATCGATATTTATCATATTCACATCAAAAATATTGACAACATTATCACTATCAAATTATCATCAAAAGACAACACTTTCGAAAAAGTCTACATTTAAGGAATTTAACCAAAACTAAGCAAACATATACAATTGCCTCAACAAGACACATGCACCACTCGCATATGTTCATAGTAGCTTAGGCATATGAGTATCATAAGTCAATTCCAAGAAATCACAAGAACTCATTAGACTCTTTGTACAAAGTTATTTCTTTCTTAAAAGCACCCCTAGATAGTTAGGATAAAGTCCCAACACTTAGGAATAAATTTGGAAACAATTGGATTGAAGAAAAATGCATTTTTAAGGTTTCTGGGCTGTCAAAATCGCTTCATGATTTATACAATCGCCTCATGATTTTGGCAGCATCAGACTATACAGAAATTTGCTGTTGCTGTGAAAATCGTCTCATGATTCGTAAAATCGCTTCATGATTTTGACAGCATCAGATTGTGCAAAGATTTGATGTTGCTGTCAAAATCGCATCACGATTCGTGAAATTGCTTCATGATTTTGACAGCGTTAGACTATGCAGAAATCAACTTTCAAATGCGAATTTTCTCAAATAAGCGCTTTTAAGTCACTGAATCCAACCCCAATACTTCCAAATCATTTCCAAAACTTAACCCATTGTTAAATCCCTTATAACCACCACTTAAAATGTAACACCCTAAACCCCACATATCATTTTCTAATAAAAATATAATAATTATTAAAGCATGCAAGGTGTCACACATCTTCATCAATTCAAAAGTACTTTATTTAGATTAAAAAAAACGTCGCAACAGAATAGTTTTCAAACACTTTAAAGTATACATCTCTTCACAATTTCAACAAAAACTGATTTTAATAGAATTCTAAAACATAGTCTAAAATATAATAAATCCCCAATCTCTAGTGTCACAGATCAGAACTTCGACTCGATAAAGACTCCCAAAAACGATAAGTAAACGAGCAGACTCCAAAGCCATCCTCAGAGACCCACTGCTATTAAACTTCTTCCTGCAAATCTACACCACAAGGATGCAGGCGCCCAACCCGCCACTAGAGGATGAGAATATATTCAAATAAGAGATGCATAAACACATATATAGATTCAAATAAAAGAACACAACAATTACATTTAGAAATATATGCATCACAGTAAGATAATATTCACATTTAAATATAAAATTTCATTTAATAAAAATCAAATAGGCATCAATCAACATCTTATAATAACATATAAGCATCAACAACATTTAAGAATATCAAGTAGACATTAATAAAATACAAAAATTCGCACATAATCATATAGAAGCACATCATTAAATACATCTTAAAATAGTTACACTTTTTCAAATAACACGTCTATTAATTCCACATCTTCAAATAGCACATCAATTACACATCGTCAAATGACACATCATCAAATAATTCACAAATTACACTTCTTTAAATATATAATCAAATTCACCGCATCTTCAAATATACTTGACAATGAATGCAATGTCCCTAACTCGACTCTACATGCATGTGGTACTGGTTTTGGATATCAAAGTTATGTTACTGATTTATCCCCCATCTTTAAATCACATCTTTAAATCGGATTGACCATGAATGCATGAACACCAAGTAATGACTCATCAAATGCACACCTTTAAATGACTCGACAAATACACATCTTTGAATATCATCATCGTCAAATATCACATCTTTATATAACACATCTTTAAATCACACATCCTCAAATAACACATCTTTATATAACACATCTTTAAATCAAACTTCATCAAATAACACATCTTTATATAACACATCTTTAAATCACACATCTTCAAATAGCACATCTTAAAATAGCACATCTTTATAAAAATAAATAACCAATTCTAGAATCCATATCTCAAAAACAATTAGAAGAATCCAATCCTTATTTTTATACCACAAACTGTATTGGCTATAATAGTGGTTAAAAGCCATACATGATATTTTAAGTCACTAGGCCTAAAAGTATTCATCCTGCTATCATCTAGAACAAACTCCCGCAATTCAACACGTTTTGAAGAACAAATTACTTCATTAATTCATAAATCATGATGATCAAACAATAAACAATAAATATTTTAACTTATGTATATGCATAATTAATATGTGCATCTTATTGGATAGTTCACCTAGAATTCGTTACCTTTACACAACCACGTTAGAATTTATCACTTTAGTCGTGGAATATAGATAATTAAATAAAAGAATTTATATCACAGTGACTCAGAAAGCAAGATATAGGTTGAATCAACATATATGTATACACATGAACAATAACTCGGCACCTAAACACAATCGAAAATGGTTCAAGGAATATGTATTTACTTACGGAATCAATTCATAGACTATAAATCATACGTAAAGCCATAGCAACATGAGAGAACACAATTTAACAAAGATTCATCACAATTTATAAACTAAAAAAATAAACAAAAAACCCTTCCCTAACTATATGTTCATACAACCCTTATGATGAATAGAGACTCCCCCCTTACCTCTAGTTTGCCGAATAGATGAACTTCTACGGTTGGATATCTACCTAAGCTCTTCTCTTTTGCTTCTTTTCTCCACAACCCTATTTTTCATTGATCTCTAATCTTTTTCTTTGTTTTTTGTAACCCCATTTCTTTGATGCTCTCCTCTATTTATAACCACCAATTGAGTTTGTTTCTCACTTAATCTTTTTAACAAATTCAGATTTTATTTCTTTTTATTTTCACAAATAAACTTTAGACACATTAACTATTTGCACCCTCACTTCCCTATTCTCACCAAAAACGCTACTTTCTTCTTAAAAATTATTTTCTTTCAAATCTCTTTTTAATTAAACTATTATAATTAATTAAAGCTCTATTTTATATATACTACCCTTATTACTCCAATGTCTCTATCCCAATTAACTAAAAAAAACCACCCAAACATGCCAAAAACTAATTTAAATCAAATAAAAAAAAATAATAATGTCATCCAATCAACACTACCACTAAAAATGATAATACTGTATTATCTAGGAAACTAATTTTAAAAATTGGGGTGTTACATAAAACACTTGAAAACATCATTTCCCATTCCAAAATCACTTATTTTCCAAAATCATTTAACTAGCTCTTCATACAAAAACCCAAGTTTCTTCTCAAAACTTTTCACAACCAAATCTTATAACCAAAAACAGAAGTTCATTAAACTTATATCAACACAACAACACCAACATTTCACCTTAATTGATCAAGAATCACAATTCACCATGAATGACTCATTTTCATCAAAACTGTTAAAACAACAACTTCATGAAATGGAACACTCATGGCATAAATCAACAACAACAACATCTCATATCAACAACAACATCATTAAACCATGAATTCATCACAATCAACAACACTAATTTATATCAATTTGAGCAAAAATCATCAAGTACTCATATCAATATAACTTAGGCATGTAAATTCAACATCAACAACTTAATTATCATCAAATTCATATACCCAAACATAGCATCAGAATAAGAGCACGAATTTCACCAATTAAATTCACAATAATCACTTTTTACAATTAACCACTTATGAATTTAAGTAGAAAAGAGAGTATAACTTAAAGATTATGATAGAACACTATCCCCCCTTGCCTCAAACCTTCAAGAATTAGAATCCTAGCCTCACTTTTGCTCCAAAGCTCCAATCCAAGCTTTCTCTCTCTAGATCTTCTTCTAACCCTTTTTCTCTTCCTGTAGCTCTTTGTCTATCTACCTCTCTCAAAAGTTATGTGTAATGAATGTTAGGACCCAATTTATCTTATGACATGAGTTTATAAAAGCTCTACGCTAATTCACAAAGTTTTTAACCTCTCACGGTAAAAAATAACGAATAGTTACCGACTCTTAACTAATTATCACAACCCACTAGTAACTTAGTAAAATAATGGTTCCCACTTGAAACACTAAAAATAATCCTCACAGTGAAGTTACTAATTTAACCTTGCTCACACAAAGACCATTATAACTCTAAGTCTAAAATGACTAAAATACCCTTCTAACACCAAATTCCACTAATCCCAATCAAAATAGACACAGAGACAATTAATCACATACAAACACATATAAAAATTAATTAAAATAAATCTAAATAAAATCGGATTGTTACAATGAGGGTGTATTAGAATATGTAAATAGAGAGAGTTGACTACTTGTATTAATTGTAAATTATTAGGATTGATTGTAATTATTAGTATTGATTGTAAATGATGAATATAATCATAGACAATTACTTGCATTGTAATATATATGACTACCGGATCAATGGAAAGTCACAACCTAAAGTTATCTTACAAGAAATTAAAAAAATTAAAGATAAAAATAACATTAATATTAAAAACATTGAAATATTTGTTATTATTTTTTAAGTGTTAATCCTTCAATTTTCAACGAAAAATGTAATGGTAATCCGGATTTCGATCTAGAGGTAATTAAAGGCCTAATAAAAATCTGTTCCATCTAAGAACCGAACTCGATTCTCCTGAACAACCCGTCTTTAATGGATCTCATTAGCCATTTGAGTCTAATTTTCTAAATAAAATAGTTATTAAATATTATAAAATGGTAGACAAAAAATATTTATAATATAGATCTCACAAATGATTTACCAAAATAACTCATTAATTACTGATGTTTTGTCTTGTTTGAATTCATTCATACGCCGATTGAAAGCTTCTGTTGAATCCATTGTCTGATTGGGCAATTGCACAGGTGATGGCGTATGAGTCGGCAGGTGCACTAAATCTTACTCAAGTAATCAAGTAGTAAGTTATCTTCTTTACAGGGTTTGTCATTCAACTTGATAATTAGAGGAATTTATTTGAAAGTAATTAAAAGAAGGGATTAAAAGTGGTGCAAGGTTTAGAAAAACATATCATAGAGAGAATAAGAGGAAGATGGAGAACCACTATCTTAAAGCTCCGATGTTTGACTGTTGCATTGTACATCTAGCTTTCTGAATGAATAAAAGAGTGTACAAAAGTCTTTCTTTATAGTACATCATTATTTAGGGGTTAAGAGAAGAAAACTGAGTTTTTCCACTAAAACAACTTGACAGACAAGCAATTAACACTCCATTCCCACATACCATGTGCAGGGCACATGAATTGGACTGCAGGAGCACATGAGTCAATAGCCAAGGCTGCGCCATGCAAAGACCAGCATGTCCTGGGCGCATGAGAGCATCTGGCAGTATCTCGTGTGCGAATTTTGCAATACATAACTTCTAATTTGCCTTCAAATGAAAAGAAAATAACTAAAAATATTATATGAGATTTGGGTATAATGTAAAAATCATCTCTTATAACATTGGGTCAGGTTGAGCTAACACACGTATTTTTTAGTTCATTGGGATGGGAAGTGGGTTAGCTACATTTTTTTTCTTGTTTGGTTTTAATCTCAATGTAAATGAACTCATCATGTTCTTTGCAAAATAAAGATTTAACTTTATGTTATCCCTAAAACATGGTGTAACATATTTTTTACAATGTTAAAAAAAAAACATATTTTTTACAATTTTTTTAGTGTGTCTATATATATATAAATATATATATAACACATAATAAACGAGAATATCAAAGAATGAGAGAGTAGTACACATTTGTGAATATGCGAATATAATTTAGTCAATTAAATTAGAATACATTTATATATAGTTTTTTTTGTTACAAAGCGAAACAAAGACAAAGAAAAAGACAGGAGAAAAAAGAAAAACAAAAGAACTAGCACCTCATGAAGAGGGTTCCCATTGCGTCCGTCCTGAGAAGAGGGAGTAAATCCTCTGGAGGAAAAGTATGAATTGTAAACTCAGCATTTGCTGAAGCTCCCAACTTAGCCATGAAATCCGCACATTGATTGCCATCTCTAAGGGTATGTTGAATAGAGAAATTTCGTGTAGCCAAAAGGTCTTTAATATCCTGAATAAGAACAACATAGATGTGGAATTGTGATGTGACACCAGAGATGAGGTTTATGGAGAGGAGGAAGTCTGAGTAGCACACCAAATCTTCAATTCCCATGTTTATAGCCAGTTTGAGCCCCTGGTGAATTGCAGAAAGTTCAGCCAACAAAATATCTTTGGAGTTGTTGATGAAACCCGAGAAACCTGATAGATAGTTGTCTGAATTGTTGCGGATAATACCACCAAAGCTCGTACGGGTGGGGTTCCCGATACAACTTCCATCAACATTTAGAATGGTGCAGATAATACTTTTTTTTTTTATATATAGTGGAATTTAAGAATGAGATAATAATACATTTATATTAATATAATTTCGTTGTTGAATGAAGGATTGTGAGAGAATAAGATGAGCAAATTAAATTAGAATATTTATTTTGTATTTTAAAAAAGAATTTTTTTTTTTTTATTAAATCTATATTATCTATTTCGGCTGGATTGAATGGGTTCTAAATTATTGAAATCTTGAACGATAATCAAGTTTACCAATTTACCCAAGTCAAACCGGTGTTTGTGGGTTGGATTTGTTGAGTCGAGCGGGTTAACCCAAACCATCTTATTCAAAAGCTTACATATTGACCCATTTTGACAACACTAAACAATCCCCTTGCATGCAAAAACACGCACAATTCCTCTTATTATAAAAGAAACCCATCACCAACACAAACCCTAGTAAAACATTCCACCGCAAAACCACGATTCTTCCACAAATCACTTCTCACGCAACCATTCTCTCTTCTTCCAATATTCTCATCCTAAGAGTGGCTATCTTAGCTTCATTGTTATTGTTTTTCTGTATTTTTTTATATATCTAAAAACAGGTAGTATCACGAATCTGTTCTGGATTGTTCCACTTCTCCTTTTTGTACCCTATAATTGGTACTTTTATTCTATTTTTCTTTAATTGGTTTCATGCTTTTTAATTTAGAGAGAGACTATGGTGATCTTTTTATTTTATTTTTTACTTATTATTATACATAATTGTATGGAGTTATGCTTTGAGCCAATTACTACTCCTTGTGGCCACAGGTATTGAATTCAAACCCCTTTACTTTTTATTTTCTCATTTACTTTTCATTTTCTCGAATAAAAATATAATAGAGATTAAACTTGGAAGGTCTCAGATTTTAACCATAGTTTTCAATTGATTTTGTATATATTGATTGACTCCTAGATTTTTTTTTTTTTTAAATCTACAATCACTACTACGTATATAACTATCAGAAACATTGAACCGGTAATATCCATAGAAATGTTACTATTTAATAACTTTTTGAGACATTTTTGAAAGAATGTTACCATCACAATAACACTTTTTTCCTTTAAATAAACTTTGTATCGCTCTTCAATTGAAAAATATAAACACTGTGTTGCGTGTGTTAGTTTATTTCACACTCAACCTTGTCATTCTCCTTTTCTCACAGAAAACGTTCCTGATTTGTGTTCATCATCTCTAATATGCGTTAGCTTTCTCCGACGGAGATGTGAATGAGAAATCGAATATAAGTAATCTGTCGTCCACCACCGTCTTCTTCCTCATCCACATGTAAACCTACATTGGCACCACCTCCTTCCTCGGATGGCCCAAACTTGATTCGGTTTGTTCTAGATTGCCGTTTACCGCGGTTTATGTCACCGGTTTCACATCTTAGTCCACATTTCCGCCAAAGAATATCATTGAAAAAAATGGTTGAAATGAGTGATTTTTGTATTGTGTTGGTTATTGTTTTGATTTTGATTTTGCTTTTGTTGTGCTTCACAATAGAATGCTTGTTTTGTGTTTGATAAAATCCTTCAACCAAATTTTATGGCACGATGCTTGTTTTCTGGTTGATTAAATGCTTCAACAAAAATTTAATTTTCTAATTTCATTGATGTGATTGTCCTGCAAAGTTGTTAAAAATCTGCAAAATGAATGGAATTGTTTGTTTGGAATGAAATTATGTGCAGATTTTAGATTTGATCTTAACTAAATTGTTAGAAACTTAAACTTAGGGTAGTATGACCTGGTGTACATTGGTATTTTGGGCAGTGCTTTGGACTCTTACCATGACACCCTAAGAAATTTCCTTAACATGAGCAGTAAAGCTTACAGACCCGCTGGTAATTCCCATTTCCTCGTTGTTTTTCTTCTTATTCTCTTGTTGCACCTGATTGTTGTATTTAGTTTTCCATCTTTCACATGTATTCTGCCACTTTTATATCTTTTGCTATTTAAGGTGAACATTTTGTTACACAAATTTACATAATGTATGCTTATTGTTAAACTTACTATTTCACTTTTTACATAATGTCTATATGAAGTTGAGTTGAGCATTGATGTAATGAGAATAACTTAGTGCATACTTTCTGAAATACTTTAAGAGCTATTAGCAGCCCGTAAAAGGGCAAAAGCGGACTTAAAGGTATCATTTCTGTTTGCTTAGATTATATTACATACTCTGGTTTTAGATTCTCTAGTTCTTTAGTGCTGCATTTAGGTGTGGAAAAATTTAGAATTGAACACACACAATCAAAGCTAACCAACCATCCTTGCCTGCAAATTTTACATTTTCTGTTATGATTATTTTTCTTAAATTTAATATAGTATTGATGTAGTTTCCTGCTTTGCTAACACCACTAATTGGCCATATTTTAAGGTATAATCTTAGGACTTACAGATAATTTAATTTAATTGGTTGAAGTTGGTATTTCTGTTGTAGAAGAGACTATGAACTTGGGTAGAGAAGCTGGTGATTAACAAGAATAATTTTATGGCAGAATGATTGTTTTTCTCTTGTCTGGTAAGCTTGCATTTGTTGATTATTTCATTTAGCATGAATTATTGCTTCATGCTTGCAACTTTGGTACTTATTACTCATAACTAAATTATTTTGCACATTATGCTTAATGTCATGTATCGATAATTATGTGCACTTTCCTTTATTTGTGTCAAGATAAATCTTTATTTTATTTGAAATCCTCTGTTTTTTTAATGCTATTGGCCTATTTGTTTTCATTTTATTGTTGATTAGTGATATGTGCTTATTATGTATGCTCCTGGTGTAGCTAAATTGTTCTTTGACAAATTAGAGATGTGTGCTTATTATATATGCTCATGTTGCATCAGAACTGTTATTTGACAAATCTCTCTACACAAGCCATGCAACAGTATAGGGAGTATCATTTAGTGCATATTTCACAACTCGCACTCTCTATAGTTTAGTCTCTATTGCGCGGTTGAACAATATAGCTATTGGTTATGTAGTGAGAAGACTAAAAAATGTAGAGAAAAAATTACAAGTGGACACACCACTGGAAAAAGAAAAAAAACTCATGCAGAAATATGTGATGAATAGGTAATATTGTTGTTGTGTTCTGCAGTTTTTGTCTTGTTGTCTAGGTTTGGACTCATGCTAGCTGTTGTATTAAAGCAACATTAGTTTTTAGACTACTTTTGCTTTGAGGTTTTAGTATGAAGATCAAAACCCAAGTTTTGTCTATTTTAATAAAAGTGTGGTTTTGATCAATCTTGTTTTTATTACAGGGCAATAACATTCTTCAATTGGATTGGCTGTCCAATATTGTGGATGATTCTTGTAATGAGAATCTCATAGTGAAAAAAGTGGAGCAACAACCACCATCATCGGTCAACAAGGAGGATTTTGTGCAAAGCAGTAGCTCACCCACTCATGGAAATACCACAATGAGACTTACACGCTCCAAGCGTCCACGTCCTGCAACCTTCAACCCCCTCGTTCAACCATGCAACTCATTTTTCACATTTCCTCTTTTGTTGGGGAGAATATGCAAAAGAGTATTATCTCCAATAAGGCGGTGTCTTCAAAAAAATTTCCTGACTCTCAAATTGTGGCCAAGAAACAAAATCTTTCTTCAAGAGAGTCCAAAAAGAAAAATAAAACAAGGTCGCCATTTATTGCTGCCGCAGGAGATCATAATGATTTGGTACTTGTGAGGAAATATACGCATTGTGAGGCGACGAAGACTCCTCAATAGAGGACTGGGCCAGAGGGGCTGAAGACACTCTACAATGCACGGTGTTTGATACAAGTCAGGCCGACTTTACCTTGAATACCGGCCTACTGCTAGCCCAAATTTTTCTTCACATCTTCACTCTAATTCATACAAGATCCTTGAAATGAGAGTGTTCAGACGCAAAGATAATAAGAATTCTGGTATTCTCGCCTTGGAATACTTGTGAAGGGAGAATGATCCAAGTTATGGATATTTCTCTCGTCTCTTTATCTACTATCGCGTCTCAGTTTTTTTTCCTTTTTTTTTTTTTTTTTTTTTTTTTTAAGAATTTTACTTCTTTTAGTAAACAAGTTAGGGTTTTTCGTCTAGTAATTTTAGGCCACTTAGGTAATCAGAATACGTGACACAAACTCCTGATTACCTAAGTGACCTAAAATTACTAGACGAAAAACCCTAACTTGTTTACTAAAAGAAGTAAAATTCTTAAAATAAAATAAAAAAAACCTAAGACGCGACACTAGATAAAGAGATGATAGAGAAATATCCATAACTTAGATCATTCTCCCTTCACACGTATTCCAAGACGAGAATACCAGAATTCTTATTATCCTTGCGTCTCATCACTCTCATTTTAAGGATCTTGTATGAATTAGAGTGAAGATGTGAAGAAAAAGTTGGGCTAGCAGCAGGCCGGTATTCAGGGCTGAGTCGGCTTGACTTGTATCGAACACCGCAAGCATTGCAGATTGTTTTCGGCCCCTCTAGCCCTGTCCTCCATTGTTGAGTCTTCGTCGCCTCACAATGTGTACGTTTCATCACAAGTACCAAAGCATTATGGTCTCTTGAGCAGCAATAAGTGGTGCCTTTGTTTTCTTTTTCTTTTTGAGAGTCATGAAATTTTTCTGAAGACACCGTCTTATTGGTGATAATACTATTATGCATATTCTCCCCTACAAAAGAGGGAATGGGAGACATGAGTTGCATGGTTGAACGAGGGGGTGAAGGTTGCAGGACGTGGACGCTTGGAGTGTGTACGTCTCATTGTGGTATTTCCATTAGTGGGTGAACTACTGCTTTCAAGGAGCACAAAATCCTCCTTGTCGACCGATGATGATGGGGATGTTGCTCCACTTTTTCCCTGTGAGATTCTCATCACAAGAATCATCCACAATATTGGGCAGTCAATCCAATTGAAGAATGTCATTGCCCTGTAATAATAACAAGATTGATCAAAATCACACTTTTATTAAATCATACAAAACTTAGGTTCTGATCTTTGTAACTGGTTCGTTGTTTCATGCCATATGGCTAGAGATCATGTCATCAAGCTACTTGCACTTAGTAGGCATGGGTTTTAATCATATTTCTTGTTTATAACATTGAGCAACATAGTTAATGCATTATCAAATCTTGGTAAAATTTTACAAAAGCAGAGTTAGATGCCAAACATGCTAATCAATGTTCCGCAGATCGAGTGTTAACTCTCTGAGTTTACCGAGTTTACATTCTTAGGTACCAAAATCGTGTTAACTCGGAGGTAAACTCGGTTTCTGGTAAAATCAGAAGGTTTGACGAGTTTGACCAGTTAACACTCGTGTAAACTCGACCAAATTTACCGAGTTTTACGAGTTTACATCTAACAAAAGAAAAATCGGCCCTTTTTTTAGGCTCGTTTTTTTCAAAACCCAATTCCTTTTCTACAAGCCCAAATACTAAAACGTTTACTGAATAGTTACCTTTACAGTAACACGTTTTTTCTGAGATGAAACATTTCCTTTTCTTTCTTCTCTAAGTTCTCAAACCATGAACAGGGGAGCACATACCAGTTAGGGTTGCGATTCCGATGGTGGAAATTCAGATTGCGACGTCGGTTATGATTGCGGCGGTGGTGTTTGTTGACCTTTTGAAGAAATTAACTAGTTTATTTTTTAGATAGTTTTATTAACAACCTTAGGAACTTTTGAAACTTGCTTTTTTGAATGGTTTTATGGATGACTTAAACTTAAAGACTTATGAAACTTATGATTTTGTGCGTTAATATTTGTATTTTGAGGCTAAGTTGAGCATAACGTTTTATTATGGTAGTTTGGTATAATTTGCATTTATGATTAAGTCATATTTTGCACTATTGACCTATTTACAATATTATATTAGCTTATATATGTCATGCATATAATAAATTTGATTTAATTTTAATTTTAGGTAAACTCGTACGAGTTCCCGAGTCGAGTTTACCTAGGCAAAACGAGTTGAGATAAACTCTCGAGTTGTAAAACCTTGATGCTAATTGCCAACTATGTGGAAAATACATGGTGTAGGGGGTTAATGCTAAGGGTGACCCCTTTGTGGCTCGCAATGAGGGTGTGTTGTTCTTGTTGAACAAGAGTTTAACATCATCCATGCATGTTTTCTTGTTCAACTCTTTTGATTCGATCATGCTTTTCCTTTTCGGCTGGTTTCTATATTTGATCACTATTTGTGTAGCTTATTGTTATGTTTATGATTCTAGCTGTTTTTTGTGCATAGGGTTTGGTAGGATTGGTTTTACTTTCATAGAATATAACAATATCAGATCCTTCCTCTGTTCAGAAAGTAGCAACACTTAAATCAATAGGATTTTGTTGCCTGCTTCATCTTTAGTAAAGGTAAATTCTACTACATCTTTATATCTCAATTTTTTTAGTGATTATTGGATTTGGTTCAATCATTTATACCTAAAATTTACTTTTACTTTGTTTTTGTTCTCATATTCCTTCTAAATACTTGCAGCTAGAAGACTTTTGTTGCTTCAAGTGAAGTTATGAACGATGGTGTTGCAAGTCAAGAACATTTTTGTTGCATTAGCTTGCTTAGATCCCCACATGGCTAGTTTTTTTTTTTTTTTTTTGTTGAAAATTTTGGTGGAAAAAGTGACTACTAGGCTTAGTTAGGATATCTTATTTCCTTGCAATGTTATCCAAAATGGTGGATCTACATGTTGATGCAAATGTAGTATTGTTATTTGCTTGGATTATGAAAAAACTTGTTATATGATTTCTAGATTTAATGTGGTGGATTGAGTGCAAAAACTCCCGTAGACAATCCATTTTTTCTAATCTAAATTATTAACATTTTTGGTAGATGTAATTTTTTTTATTGTTACTGGTGGTACAAAAAAATGTTACAATAATGTAAAATTTTGCAACACTTTTTGAATGTTACAGATAATACTATAACATGTAACTAAAGCTCTTTAGTAACATGGACTTTACCTAACAATTGTTCAAATTTTACTAAATTTAATTAGTATTTTCTCCGTCGCATAATACATAACACAATTGACTCTATTACGCATACCAATGCATAATTTTGAGCTTAAATATCATGAATAATATGTTATAAAAAATTATGAAAATTTGATATTTTGAAAATACTCATCGAGACAAATCTAAGGACATCTTATATGATATTATTTATCTTTGTATATTAGTAGAAAAGTATGATCAAAGTAAGTTAAATCAAAATTACACATTTTCAAATGGTCATCTATTGCGGAACGGAGGAAGTAACATTTTTATGCTGTAGTGAATTTTGCAGCTTTTGTAGAGAATGTTTGCGATCAGTTGCAGACAAGTATGGAAAAAAAGTGTCCCGAATGCATGCAATCGATAGCGTAAAGTTTCATTTTAACATTATGATAATAATTGTGTATAAGCAAGGTTTTAAATTCTCGTTTCAACTATTTGGCAATAATATATATTGAAAAAACTTGCACACATGACGTGCAGTAGCAATTGTTGTATCTATTTGGGGTTGTAAAGTAAAGCAATCCAAAATGTTTAGAACTAGCAATACACTCTTTGCAGATTGCAAAACACGCACTTTAATTGGCTAAAATTAAATAGGTCACATTAAATTTACATAAATCTTACATGATTTAGTGTGACTCATTTAAATTTCAACAAAATTAAAAAATGTGTTCGAAAGAGTACGTAAACTTGTCAAAACTTTTATATTGCTGGGTAATTATGAGATTGCCGACTGCTATTTAAAATCATAGGTTTCGGTTCAACAAATGTTGTACAATTGGAAGAGCTTGGAAGCTCATCAATTGTACAATATTACATGTATTGGAAGCTCATCAATTGTTCATTGATCACGATGATGATAATTATAATAATAATATTTTGCAGTGATGTAGGATCATCCCTGTGAACACAGTTATCCAATTGTTGTTATCCCATTGTTGAGTTTTTAAGGTTTTGTTTGCGAGTTTTGAGGAGGAGGGGAAGGGAAGGAAAGGGAGGGAAGGGATAAAGAAGGGAAAACCTTCCCCTTGTTTGGGAGTTAATGAAACCAACAAGGAAAGGAGATGGAGGGCTTATGTGATAATTTTACTATTTTATCATTTTTTTTCTTCTTAAAATCAATACATTGTGATATACTTTGTAATTTATCTTGTAAATTATAATTGGAATTTTGAATTATTAGGAGGACAAAATTGTCAATTTGTATGTTTAACCTCCCAAAATCTCCTAAGGGAACTTTAAAATTGGACAAATGTCTTTCAAAACCCCCAAAACCTTTCCCTATTTTTTTAAAACTACTAACCTCTCCGTAAGCCTTTCCTTCCCTTCCTCTCCCCTCCAAAACCCAACTCGCAAACAAAGCTTAAGAAGATGATTGATAGCTTTCATTTTGCATGGACTTATGTTTCCGAGTAAAGATTCTCCAGTTATTCCGTTTGCAGAGGTGGTCAATGGAAAGATGAAGCAAAATCATAAATCCTCCCTCGACATGTAGTGTTCTTTATATTAATTTTGTTGAAAGAATGTGTTCTTTATATTTTTCATTCAAGCTTTTGAAAATGAATCACGGCGGTTTTGAGTAATCGTGCAATGCTACAAATGATTGAGTATTGTAATATTGCGATAGCGTAACTTGAAATTAATCGCTGCATGATTTGGGATCACTTAACATTGCTAATGCTAATTTTTGCTGCTGTCATCCACACTTTTTTTTTTTTCAATTTTAATGCACTTATGAAGAAAGCTATGCCAAAATTTATTGATATTCTGCTTTCTAATTAATTACTAGTCTTTTTTTTTCGATAAGTCAAGAGATAGGTTAGACATCAAGAAGAATCAGAAACATCCCGACTAGGTTGGCACGTAACTAAAACTCTTATCCTCTTGCACATATTCAATATATATTATTGAATAAGGAAAAATTTATGTACGAGAGGGTGGCCAGACCAAACCCTCAACAAGCAAAGGAAACAACAACAAAAAGAAAAGCAGCCTAAGGAAACCGATAATTATGCAATCTGATCTCGAGAGAAGTCCTCCAACAAAAATCGAGGTAAAGCGCCGAACCAAGTGACTCTAGAGATGTTGTGACTGTCATCTAGTAATTTATCCGCACAGCAATTTCGTGGAAAACAAGAGAACAAACAGAATTAGGAGGGAGGACCCCTGGAGCGGGTTTGATAGTCTGACTTCCTAATTTTCTTTTCTGGTTGTTAGATAAATAAGGCGTAAATGCCACTAAAATTAGTGTTGAATCTGCAAGTGTTGGACAAGATCCATTTCATTTTGTAAATTCGGATCAATTGGATCATTGGGATATAATATCACTAAAATCAGTTACAATTTTTGTTGCCTAAGTCAAAATCGGTTTATTTGTTGAATTAGTTCTCACAATTTCATCAGTTACGTTATGTAATGACATCTGAAAAGAGGTGTTGGAAATCAGTGATGCCTCATCATGGATATGCGGCTCGACTAAATTAGAATTTTCATTATTCACTGCCTACTCAGCTTCAGCGTGCACTGCATCAAAATTAACATGTGTTTCCGGCCCACTTTATGCATTATTTTCTTCATGTGCAATGCTATCTGCTTGCTCATCTGAATTTATTGCTTTTACTGTATCATTTGTGACCTGGGTCTGCTCATGATCTTTTTCGGCTGGCACCTCTTTTGCATGCTCTACAATGCTTTTGCGGATGGTTGGACCCTCAAAAGCCTTAGAAGAACCAATGCCAAGAGGAATCTCCTTTGCTTGCCAGCCATGAGTCGATTGTTTCGGAGGAATCTCTGGTTTCTTACCATTATTTGCAATAATTTTCTCCACATCTCCTGTTTTGGTTCCGTTGCAACCAACAACAATTCGCTACATTGTGCCCATTATTCTTGCAATAGGAACAGAAGTCCGGGAGCCATTCATAGGTAACTTCAACACTAAATGCAAAACCTGGTTTCTTCAGGCCCGATTGAGAATGTGTGAGAACAGAACGTGGTTTCTTTAGCCTCCTATGGTCTGCAAAAAAATTTCCAGAAAAAGCAATTCTGCAGAAAACACTTTTCCAAAACAGCTTCGTCCACACGCTTTGCCAAAACGCACTTTTGCACACAAGATTCTACAAAGTGATTATTGAGTAATGCTTCTCCAAACACGATTATGTCATTCTCCAAACAGCTTAAGATGTAAACCAAATCCAAACACGTTTCTAAAAAGAACCAAAACACGTCAAAAATTGTACCAAGGTTGCTTCTCTAAAATGCACGTATGCAACACGCTTCTTCTAACATGCTGTCGAATTCTCCGTCGTTCGTTTCCCATAATCTTGCAATCACAATGGAATTTTATTCGAAGTAAAGAATATGAAGATATGAATAGATCCGTCCTTGGTTAGCAGTTTCTTTGCAATCATATTATTATAAACTAGCATGCACACGGTATACTACTTACAGTTTGTTCGTTGATCTCAAATGAAAATCATAGTCGACTTAATTACACCATTGTAAAAAGTAAACATGAAATAGTAGATACAAAAATGCATACTAATATGAGTGGTTAAGATAAATTATTCGAAGTTCCTTGCAGGAACGGCATGTCCAAGGTCATAAAGGAGGATCCATGCAATATGAATGAATTCTTCGACTTCGACAAACAACACAATTCTCAAGTAGATCCTCAGGCTCTCGACCACCGCAAAGTACATAAGCTCCTGCCTGTGGGGACTATATAAGCAAAAAAAAAACAAAAAAAAATCATCTAACAATATGCGTGAACTATGCAGAGCATCAACTATGCAAAGAAAACTTAAGCAATTATGACTAAACTCTATAACTATGCATACTTTTGAAAACAACTTCAAATTTGAAGGGGCGTTTTCATAACTTCAGACAAATAACAGTTCGTACATATATTGTATTTGTATAACCGCTCAATTCAACGAATAAAATAACACCCAGTAATATCAGCAAGGTGGTGACGCAAAATCCGAATTAGAATTGAGAAACCAGATTATTATCGGTTGAATAAAAGCTGAATTATGTTTTTCTGGTAAGAATGAAAGAATAATAAAACGTGCAGCACAACTTTCAAATCCATTCAAAAGAAAATGGCCAGAAAAAGATAACTAACCGTTTAATAGGCTTTTTATGTATAACAATAAATAGATATTGGAAAACGCATACTCTGCAATCAACGCAACCCTGGATGCATGAAAAACAAAACCATGTCCACACACCATGACAACTCATTTGAAATGGGTAAGTCGTCAAAATTATCAACCACATCACCATTGGAGAACTTTTCAGAAGCACTTGAACATAAATCTACTGATGTTTGTGTCAAAGGAAGGGGATCTTCTATAAACAAAGTTGAATTTCTGAGAGGAGATGCATGATTTTAAATCTCTTCTCTTCTCAATGCCGTCTGAACTTCTGTGGATAGTTCTACTTTGACTAGATAGTCCAGCATCCAGCCCTTCACTATATTCTTGAATATTGTCAATATTGACATTGCTAGAAAGGGTAGAGGTAGCTAAGGCTTCAGTGTGTAGCGTATCCAATTCGCAAAGCTGGTCATTGGTGCTTAAATCCAAAATTAAAGGGCCCAACGCCACTTCACCATCATTTTTCACAACCCTTCCTTTACGAGAATGTCTGGCTGTAGTACTAACATCATTACCACTATTTCTGTTACCTTTCCATGACAGTCTAGATGAATATGAACTTGAATCCTCATGCTTGATAAATAAGCTTAACAAACAACCCAAAATAGCATAAACATAATTCATTTACTTGGTCATTGTATAGTATAGTGCACCAACAGGATTGTAAAGCCCTTCTATTGATTGGATTTCAAAAAATTCATTATATTTTTGTTATTGTACCTAAAAGACACGCATGCATTTAACCCTAATCCTATTTTAAAGAGTAGTTCAAGAAATTATTTTAAACAACTGAAATCATTAATGTTAGAACAATCACTATGTTCTATGCATAGCAAAAGTGCTTATGAAAATAAGTTGTTTTGAGCAAGATGAAAAACTAACTAAAAATGAAGAACCGAAAAGAGAGAGATAACGAAGGAAGAATTTTTATTTGTGATTCACACCACTTTCTTATTATTTACAACACATGAGTGAGTATATATACAACTAAATGTTGTAACAAACTCCTCTAACTAACTACCTTGGTTAACACGCTAACCAAGTTTGTTACTACACTGTTATTCTGAAGACATCAAAATCTGCACATCAGAATCTGTCTTCAGAAGCTTCACTTCAGAAGCACCACTTCAGAAGCACTCTTCAGAAGCTTCACTTCAATTATTGATTACTATTCTAATACTCCCCCTTAATCATAACTGCTGAATATTAAAGATACTTAAATTCTTTCTCAGAAACTCAAATCTGTCAAGCTTTACTGCTTTTGTAAAACTATCTACAAGTTGCAGCTCTGTGGGACAATAGTCCAACTTAATCATTCCATTAGTCACCTGCTCTCTAATGAAATGGAATCTTGTCTCAATGTGTTTGCTTCTTCCATGTGAGACGGGATTCTTTGCAAGACTTATGGTCGATTTGTTGTCAATCTTCAG
>Ga0228711_1004678_pt1 | contig 20956 bp, 12 predicted proteins | sample MedpolnodulmetaG_2_FD_177996 | JGI IMG/M metagenome (GOLD analysis project Ga0228711, IMG submission 177996) | Root nodule microbial communities from Medicago polymorpha collected in Santa Monica, California, United States - brown nodules | ecosystem: Host-associated > Plants > Roots > Nodule... | reverse complement strand
TTTATTCTGTTTTTTTTTTTTTTTTGAGGGACTCATTTTAGACAGGTTAGTGACAAATGGATCAGGTTGGTCCATTTTATCATCTCTACCCTTAGTTGTCAGTTCCTTAACTGTTCTAGTACGCTTATATTTGTGTCTTGAGTTACTGAACTAAGAAATTCATAAAACTGATAGATAATTGCAGATTGATAAAGAGATGAAATAAGTTTTATGTTTGATTGGATGCGCCGTTGAAGCATACAAATTGAGTATTTATATACAAACAGTTTTTAAGGCACATCATATAATCTGATGTCAGCAAAATATTGTGCAGGCAAAATTAAGGACACAAATCCTCTTATGTGAAAAATTCATTGGAGAGTGCATAAACTCATACTTGTCAATGCCTAGTGCAAGAGTACTTTACAAATTTCATTATTACTACTTTTCAATTAAAGCTTCAAGTAAGTGGGTTAAATTTGATTATTTCCTCTACCTCATCGTCTTCATTACTACTTTTAAATTGATGATTGGATTCAAATGGTTTCACCCTGTGTTTGTTTGATGAACAATTGATTGATTCACTTGTTACTGTAGTCTAGTCCGTGACTTAACCTGTCAACAATCACATTGCTTAGTGCTTTCTTTCCCATGTTTCTCATTTTCTTAGTAACTAGGAATTGACTAAATTTTGCTTTGTAAAGTATGAGTTTCTTCTTTTTTAGAAACATTTCCTAGCGCATAAACTCATACTTGTCAATTCCTAGTACAAAACATGAGTTTCTTCTTTTTTTTTTATAACATAATAACTTGTTACAAAAACAAGTGTGTAGCTGTAATTTTTCACCGCACACATTTTCACCGGAGAGGATCTGCTTCCCAAAATTAAATGGCTGAGACTACAAACTAGGACACTAGTGCAAGACTTAATATTCAGGATGCGTAAGGTGCATAAAATAAAAATGGTTAATATATCTTTACCTTTGTAATATTATCGGTTTCTAGTTTACCCCTGTAAAGAAAATTATTTAGATTTCAACCTTGTAATTTGAAAATACTTTGGTTTTGGAAATTCATGACATCAAATTTCAAAATATAAGGTACTTTTACGCCCTGTAATTTAAGCAAATTATGGCTTACCCCTGTCATATCATCTACAAATTATAGGGTTGGAATATGGGAAATAACAATGCATAATATATTGCCTACTTTGAATGAAACTGCAATATGGGAAATATTTTCAGATTAAAAAGTTAAACACATTCATAAAATCAATTATACCTCTACTAGATTCATGGTTCATTAAATAATGCTATAAGTGCCAATTTAAATCACAAGCTATAGATTCCCAACCTCCCACGAAGCGGGGAAAAAAAACGGAAGCTAAGGTATCTATAAGAAACAATGATACAAAAATTGAAAGTGAAAAAGACCAAATACAATGAAAATTTGTGGAGGACCATAAACCTAAAGAATATTTTAGAGAGACTAAAATTAAATATTGGTATATTTAGGAGGACTATTTACTTATTTAATCCAAAACAAAATAAAGGAATTTATTTCCAAGAATTCACATGCAGATCACCTTCAATAGTTAATGGTAGTAACACTCTTAAATAAATAAGAAGTCCAATACTCTATGAAAGGCAAGTGTACTAAAATGAGTTGATACTTCCTAGCTATGCTCAAAAAATTTCTAGCAATTGAATTTTTTTTATTTAAAAAAAGAAAGATATTATCATGCATGTTACCTGAAATGATCTGAAGAATCATATTTATTTCACATCAGAGAGGAAAGATCAACCTTGACCTTCACCCATAGAAAATCTGAAGAAGCCTGAAAAGGGGAATCATTCATGGTGAAAGAAATTAATTTCGGTGTGGATATCACATAATTGTAAGTTGGGTAAGAAATATCCATAATGGTTAAATTTGTGAGTGTAGCATTTGTTATATGAAGGATTCCTTCCACCTTAGTGGTTAGAGAGCTGGGATAATGAAAATAAAAATCTTCAATGAAAAGATTGTTTAATTTTTTACAGGCTGAATAGGGTTCAACATGACCATTATCATCAGTTTGAATTCCAACATAGTCAAAATGCAAACTTGTTAAAGCAGGAAGATTAAGAGACTTAGGTAGTCTATTTCTTCTTCGAGGATCAACAGTTGAACCATAAATATGAAGAGAGGACGGTGAATGAGAAATAAAGACACAATCAGGCAAACCAAGATTGGGTGAGAAACGGCATGTGTTATGAGATCAATGAATATCTTGTGTTGAAAGAAACAACGATGGTCGAATTCAAGAGTATGTAAGGGATACTTCCCCTTACTACGAGATGACACAATCCCAGATACACATGCAGCAAAAAACCTTGGCTTGTTTAATTCAAATGAAATTAGTTTAAGATTAGGGAGGTGTTTCCAAAGATTTTTCCATCGTTTTGTTAAGAGACGCTAGTCTTAAAAACGTCTTTTATCATCATAAATGACATTATATAAAGTATAATTGTATTTCGTAATTCATTGAGTCCTCCCCTCTTCATCTTTAGTCTCTCACTCCTTAAATATTGGCGGCACTTTCTCAGATTGTCTTTTTTTTTTGTGGTGGCCGGAATTTGAACCTCAGACCTTGCATATATTATGCATTGTCCATACCAACTGAGCTAAGCTCACGAGGACCTCAGATTCTCTTCTAGTAAGACCAAATTAAGTGCAAAAAAAGAAATAATTTTTATATATATATATATATATAGACACACACACATATGCAAGGTCCTCGTGAGCTTGCGCTTAATATGATGCAAGATACTTGTGTTGCTCACTGCATATCTTGAAGATAAAAAAACTAAATACCTCAAAAAAAAATGGAATAAACCCAAAAGGTGTTAAGTGTGTTTTAGATTCTGTAGTGATAAAATTGATTTGAATCAATTAATAAATTTTCGTTAAAAGAGAAATTTTCGTAAACTAATTTATATTTTTTTTATTTATCCATATTTATATTTGGTCATTAAGGTTTGTTTTCACAATGAGGTGTTTCACAACAAACGATCAAGTAAAGCTCCAAGAGGCATCTTTGCAAACACTATGTGTCCAATCTCTACGATACTGAAAACAGTCGAGCCTTACTTAAGTGTTAAAGCGAGTTAAAAAATAAATTTGAGCATAAACATCATATATTAAGTCAAAAACTATAAAGTTTAGCATCAAATTTTCATGAGATCATAAGGCAAATACAATTTTCCAGAACCGTGTTTATCTCCCATTGTCTAACCAAACACAAACCAACATTTTACAGTTAAAAAGGTGATCTCATTTCACATGCAATTTCAGGTTCATTTTTGGATGAGTTCATTTGGGTGAAAATTTTAAAATAAGTGTGAATAATAACTAAGGTAACACAAAAAGATTATTATTGAACAAAACAAGCTGAGAAACAAGAGAAAATACATTGTGAAATGTTGAACAAAATAGTGAATCAAATTCTTCTAAGATTGGTTATCTGCCTAATTTCAAGCCATATTCTGAATGATTCTTTGTCAACAAGCAAATTTGATGATGTAAGATAAAGCATTGGAATGCGGAAAACTGAACAAGTGAAAAAGTAAGAATATTTAAAATTTGGTTTAAATAAGTTTTTCGTCCCTAAAAAATTGTCAAATTTCATATTCGTCCTCATCAAAATTAACATTGTTCCATCCCAACAAAATAATGCATATTTTTTAGAATAGTATGCATATCTATCTTAAATTTAATATTTTTATAACAAAAAAAATATTCAAAAGAAAATAAAGAGTAAAAGAAAAATTATTATTAATTTTGTTTTAAGGAATTAATAATAATTTTTAGTCTTTGACGCTGCCATTTACATATATTAGTAATTGGAAGAAGTGTTCAGGTAATGATATTATTCAATAATTTTGTTTAAGGAGATGTTATTAGTACTCATTTGTCTAAAAGTTTGTCTGTAAATATATGCTCTTTTTCAAATTATTAGATATATTTTATTGTTTTTTTCTCAATTCCATAACCATTTATTGATTCACGAGTGTTCAATTTCTTTTGCCTTCAATTGATTATTGTCCATTACATCCATTCCTTTAATTGTGAATTGGGTGATTGCTGGCTTGTTATTTTTGTTCGGTGTTGAGCATCCTTGAATCCTAGCGATTAATTTTCGTGGTTGTTCATATGCGATTGTCTTTGGTTGGAATTGATTGCATGGGTTAACTAATCAGTGAGATTGTTTTGAAGCCATTGGTTCTTTCTTCTGGTTTGATTGCTCAAATCAGTCTGGTTAGCAACGCCATGTGTGATTAGAAGGCTGAACTTGCGACTCCGGTTCTCCTCTACCCAACCGTGCAGGCACTGATTTCATCTTCTATGGTGACTGTTTCTTCAAAATTATTCGCGCAGGCAACACTTTCTCCTTATGCAGTGGCTGCTACCTTTGCAGTGTGTAAGGTTAACCTTCGGGGCAGACTAGTATTGAACGAAGGGGATAAACCGTACTCTTCAAGGATATCGTTGCAAAGCTGCAGAATTTATGGAACACTAATGGGCAGGGGGTATTATGAGTTCTCATTTTCTTCTTATGATGACTTGCGTATAGTATGGCCAACAGGTACGATAAATTTGAAGCCGGTGTGCTGCATTTATTTGAATGGACTAAGGATTTTAACACTCACACGCAACGGCAGACACATACAAAGGTTTGGATTCGATTGTGGGAATTGCCATAGGAATATTGGATGGAGAGAACTCTGTTTAAAATCACAAGGGCTGTTGGGAGACCGTTATTAATTGATAATGTTACTAAAACAGGTTGTTTGGACACTATGCTAGGGTATTGGTGGATTTAGATCTTTCCCAAGACATTTTCTATAAAGTTATGGTGGAACACGAAGGTTTTGCATTACCGGTGGAGATTGAATATAGGGGCTGACGTATTTTTTCACTTGGTCATAATGTAACATCTTGTCATTGGTTACATCCGAAACAAGCAGACAAAGACGAGCATCCAGTTGATAAAGGGAAAAAGTCGGTAAATTCACATAAATGGTACATGCAAGGGTGGAAGTCACGGGATAATCCATAAGGCATTGGATCATCTAAGGCTTTTGAAGTTGTGGCTCCCCAGAAGCAACATGAGTCACACGCGGAAAAGGCTTTCCAGATTGCCGCCATTCAGCAAGAGAGTGTCGAGGTACATAGCACTCAGCTTGAGCAGCCAGTAGTGAAGGCGTAGGTTGTTCATGCCGATAATTTAGATGCACAGATAGAGAGTCAACTTGTTCAAACAATCCCACATCATATGGACAAGTTTGGGACTACCAATCATATGTCGTTGCATATTGTTTCCGATGAAATAGTGAAGCCACAACATCCAGTACATGATGTTCAACCGATCCTCACGTTGGCTTTTGATTTTATGCCCGATATTCAGAACATAATGGTTGGTCCTGACAACCCAGTGGATCCGGTAGTGAGGTCTCATTCTCAATTGACCCTGGTTTACCGTAGTGGTATTGAGAGTCACACTATTTTAGAACCGGTTGTCTCTATAGTTGTTGTCCATGAGTAGCTCATGGTGCATACCCAGATTTTAGATGGTCAGGTTGTTCATTTGGTTGACGGTAACACTGATACAACCATGATACCTGATGACAACAACATGGTCACGCAAAGGGAAAGCTTAGAACAACACAACAATGTTAATATTCAGCATGATATGGAATTGTGGCAGAGAATACGGGAGTACGATCAAAGATCAGTTGAAGAGCCATTCGCAACGGTCTTAACCAAAAAGCATAAACAAAAATTGAAGCAACAACAGGTTTTGGGAAACCCGTCGTATCGAACCCACTCAAGGGGTAACTCCTCTCCAAATACTCAGTGAATGAATATTTTCTATTGGAATGTTCGAGGTTATTTCTTTCGCTGATAGGTGGTTATGGGCTCAGTTTGGTTGACTAAGTTACCGTCAGATCTTCACTTTGATTTCTTTCGTGATCAGTGTGGTCTACCTGATTACATATTCTCTTAGTTTGTTGTTCTGTTTTATTCCTTTTATTTTCGTCTTCTGAGGGTTTTAGTTTAGTCCCCTTCTCTTTTTGTATATACTTTTCTCTTTTTTTATTAAATTTTTTAGAGATTGGCGGCATAGGATGGACGTTTCTCGGGATGCCAACCTTTTGGGATGTCGATGTTTCCTCTTGATGCTTGTTCTTTCCCTTGCTTATCGAAAAAAATAATCTCATAATTTATTCCACAATTAGTGTAACAAGTAAAGTTTACTGCATGCATGTAAAAAATGTATTTTAAGTACATTTATACATAAAATGGACACATTACTACTCTACCAATTTTTCATAATAAGAGTGAAAAAGCAAAGGGTACTTGTATATAGGAACAAACGGAATAATATTTTAAACATGTACTTTTTTTTGTTCTCATATGCTCCCTCCATTGAAGAAATTTCAATTCTAGCATTATCAGACATAAACATGGACATAACTCTTGACCGAGATTGAGAAATTAGTAAATTATTCCAATATACCCAAACCTCCGATGACATGTACATAAACTTTTATTTCTACTTTTATTTTCTAATAGAAGAAATCACATGAGTCATTGTAAACTCACACACTTAAGTGGAGGAGTCAGGATTCAAACCTTGGTTACGACGCTTGCTCTAATAATTTTGATATTTTACCAATTGAACTAGGACTTATGTACTTATTCTATTGTTTATTAGACTTAATAAAACAATTCATTATTATCATAAAATTTATTAAAAATGTGACTATTAATTTTAATGTTGATATATATAATTTTTAAACAAATAATATAGATATAATATTTTCCGTAAAAAAAAGATATAATACTTTTGGTTTGAATTGGGTAGAACCACAATGAATAACAAAACTCTCATTCGAGAGTTTTAATATTGCTAATTTATTCTCAGAATTGGATTCAAACATAAGATCTTTGATTAAACTGGAATAAATCTTTTATAATCTCATCCAATTGTTCGGTAAAAATGATATAATACTTTAAAATATAATATTTATCAATAAAAATCAATCTAGGGATATAATTACTCAAGAGATTTTTTATTTTTTTTTATGTAAGATTGTAAGCCCAAAAACAAAGAAAACTAAAAACTAAAAGCTTTGGAAAAAAATTCACCAAAGATAAGCCCATGGAAGGAAAACAACAACAAATCAAAAGAGTCAAAATCATGAATTATATAAAAAGTTATTTTTAGAGATACATTAAGAAATTCATAAAATAAAGGTAATGGTAAAAAAGTAAAGCGGTAAAAAAAGTGAAATAAGCTTCTATTTTGGAGTTTGTAATATTGAACAAGCGGAAAACTGAATAACAGAGTGAAATAAGCTTTTATTTTGACAATTATATTTTTTAAGGTTAAATATGTTTTTGGTCCCTACATTTTGTCCTCCTTTGACAAATAGTCATTACATTTCAATAAATGTTTTTAAAATCCCTAAATATTTCCTCCGTTAGCACAAATAGTCTTTGCTGTCAAATAATTAACGAGAAGCTGACGTGGCAGCCAGTGGACCTCATTCTTTTAAGGGTTAAATATGTTTTTGGTCCTTATATTTTGCCTGACTTTGAAGAATAGTCCTTACATTTCAATAAATGTTTTTAAAATCCCTACATTTTTCCAACGCTAACAAAATTGGTCTTTGTCGTCCATTTTCGCTAACCAGACAAATGGAACATGCCACATAGATGCCATCAAGGACATTTTAGTAATTTCCAATAAAGTGCAGGGGGATAATTGATTTTTCAACTGAACCTTCTCTCTAATCTTCATCATCTCTCCACGTTTTCTCTATTTCTCCCCAACCACCATCAGCCGCACACACCCATCCTCATCCACCACCGTCCTCTCTACCATCAATTTGCTCATATTTGTTCTCTCTCTTGTCGCTGCTGGCGACATCCTCTTCTCCCTCACGCTGTGAGGACCAGATCGCAGTTAAAGTTGGAATTTTTGTGAGTAAAGTTTTTGGTAAAGGTGAATTATGCCCCTGCACTAATTACTAAAAACATATTATTCAAAGTCCCCCTGCACTTTATTGGAAATTACTAAAATGTCCTTGATGGCATCTATGTGGCATGTTCCATTTGTCCGGTTAGTGAAAATGGACGACAAAGACCAATTTTGTTAGCGTTGGAAAAATGTAGGGATTTTAAAAACATTTATTGAAATGTAAGGACTATTTTTCAAAGTCAGATAAAATATAAGGATCAAAAACATATTTAACCCTTAAAAGAATGGGGTCCACTAGCTGTCACGTCAGCTTCTCGTTAATTATTTGACAGCATGAACTATTTGTGCTAACGGAGGAAAAATTTATGGATTTTAAAAACATTTATTGAAATGTAAGAACTATTTGTCAAAGGAGGGCAAAATGTAGCGACCAAAAACATATTTAACCCTATTTTTTATTAGAATTTTTTGATTGAAATAACACTAATCAAAATCACTACATAAAGTTTAAGAGAACAACAATTTCATAAACTGAGTGCAACAATCTTGTCATCAATTTCCTTCATCTTTTTCTCAATTAGCTTATCATACTCTCTCAAATCCGTAACAGTCAAATCATCAGGCAACTCTTGGTTTTGCAAGTGCCTAACCATATGAATGTTCAGCTCATTCTCATTATTTTGTTGTCTTTGCTTTTCTAGTTGTTCCCTGGTTTTAGTAATCTGTTGCAAAAGAAAACTTTCTTGGTTCACATTATTTTTGTTGTGTTTGATATATGCATTTTGATACCTCTCAATCACATGTATGGCTCCCTCTAGATCTGGCCACACCTCTGTTATAGAATCAAACGGATTGGAAATTATAGCACAAGCTGGAATACCACAAAGAATAGTGAGCTCTCTCACCTTCTTAATGATACCCTTCTTTCTCTTGTTGTAGGTTCTTTTTCTTGCCGAATCATTCAAGATAAAGGCAAGTTTCACCTTCTTCCTAGTCATGGAAAAACTATAAGGAATCAGTTTTTTTTTTCCTTGCTTTGTTATGCAAATGCCTTCTGGCTTTTATAAAGGTCAAATTTATAAAAAAAATCAATATTTTTTCTATAATATTTAATAATTATTATTAAAGATATCAATAAATTGTGAATAAAAAATAGATTCTGGTCAAATTTATTAATTGTGAATAAAAAATAATAAAAAATAGATTATGGTCAAATTTATCAATAAATACAATAACAAATAAAAAAAATCATGATTAATTAAGGTCAAGATTGATTATTATGGTCAATAGTTTATAAAAACATTATTAGTCAAATATATTATTACCATATAATCTTTTCACACTTTTAAAATATATTATTTCCATATAAAGTTTTTAGAATAATATATATATTTATCTTTTATTTAATAATTTATAATATGTTTTAGTCTTCGAAGCTTCCATTTATTATATGTTATTTTATTTTTTTGGTGGTGACCGAGGTTTGAACCCCGGACCTTGCATATATTATGCATTGTCCATACTAACTGAGTTAAACTCGCGAGGACATATTATATATTATTTATAAATTACTTCTCCATATCAATATTAAATTAATTTTGTAGGGAAAATTTTAAAATTTAATAATTTAAGTAGGTTGACGTAGATAATGTTTGTCGAGCGATGCGTGATAATATCGAGTAGTAACTACAATCTATATAACTAATCATAAGAATGCATCTGAAATAGGTTGGCGAAGTTTAATCTCATCATACTCATATCTCTATTAACTCTTGTATCATTTACATTTTTTTTAGTTTTATAGCTTATGAAACCGAACACCTTACAATTTTATCACTTAGAACAATATTAATTGTTGAACGGCAATTTCACACTAGTACTTGTGGAGACAATACAAAAATACTTACTTTTTATACAACATCACTATGTTTAATGCTTTTTCAACTGAGAATCTGTATCGATAATCTTTATACAACATCACTATACTTGCTTTTTATACAACATCACTATGCTTAATGCTTTTTCAATTGATCCGTATAGAAATAGTGGGATTGACAACCCGAATTTATTCTTTTGTTCCATGCAGTTCTAATTGCTTGTTTCTTAATTATAGTTAATGAAATTAAGTATGAAACTTGATAATTTATAAATCCTCCTTTCAGGTAACACTATAATTTTAACTAGGTTAACTTACCGCACATGTTGTCATTAGGATTAAGGATTTCTAAATTTAGTTTCTTAAATCATAAGTAGACACCACATAACTAATGATTTACTAAGTTAATTCCAACAAAGACGAAGGGGGGATTCAAGGATTCCCTAATCGTGGGTAAACCTCTGAATCACAAACATAGTCTCGCATTAGACAGGGCAATTAAACCTTGCAACCCTTTCTTAATCCCTTTTAATTTAACTCTCTAAAATATATTTTTCTACTTGCTAATTTGAACAACAATCCTTGTGGAGAACGATAAACATACTATTTTATTACTTGTTACGATTCGGTGCACTTGCCAATTTCTTCCATCAATATCTAAAAAATTAAAGACATCTAAATATCTATGAATTATAATTCTCTATGTGTATATTTTAAAAGTTGTTACATGATTTTTTTTTCAACACTATAAAATATATTTTCTAAATGCATGTGATCAAATTTTATCTTGACATAGTGAATCAAAATCTCCAGAGGAAAGGCAATGTTTATAAGATCAACTTATCTGATTTGGCTGATCAGAACGTAGTTTGTCTTCTATTAGTAAGTGATGAAAAATGGCTATGGCACAAGCGTTTATGACATACTAGTTAAAACGTGTCAAAGGCCTACTAGAATAGAAATATCACTCAAATGCTCTTTATGGAGCATGTCAAAAAGGGAAGATTGCTTAAACTTATTTTAAAACAAAGAACATTGTCTCTAACTCTAGACCCGTAGAACTTCTTCACATTGATCTATTTGGACCAGTGACTACTGCATCTATAAGTGAGAAGAAATATGGATTAGTCATAGTTGACGACTAAAGAAGATGGACTTGGGTCAAGTTACTTAGAAATAAAGATGAGGCATATGATGTGTTTATCAATTTTTGCTCTTAAGTACAAAATCAAAAGAAATTGAAAATTCTTAAAGTAAGAAGTGACCATGGTGGATAATTTGAAAATGAGTCATTTGAATTTTTTTGCGAAAAACATGGAATTCTCCATGAATTCTCTTCTCCTTGAAATCCACAGTAAAATGAAGTTGTATAGAGAAAGGATATATCTCAATAAGAAATGTCTAGAACCATGGTTCATGAAATTGGTATGGCTAAGTACTTATGGACAGAAGTTGTAAACACAACATGTTATGTTTAGAAAAGAACCTATATTGAACAAAACATCATATGAACACTTCAAATGAAGAAGACCAAGCATATCTTACTTACACCAGTTTGGATGTACATGTTACATCTTGAACAACATAGTCTATCTAAAGAAATTTGATGCCAAATCTCATAAGAGTATCGTCTTAGGATACTTTGAACACTCAAAGGTATACATAGTGTATAATTCTGAAACCAACATTGTTATAGAATCAATACACATCAAATTGGATGACGAAGAGTCTGACAATTAAATGTCAAAGCTAGTTGAACGGTTCATAGAAATTCATATCACTTAAGATGCTTCAGCACCTGAACAAGCTTTTGAAGCTTGAGAACGTGTGAGTGCCTATGATGGTCCAAAAGTTGGTGTACCCTATGAAGCACATTCAGATGAAGAAGATTTTGAAGAAGTTCATGATGGTTCAAAAGAAGCAACACAATCCAAAAGAACATTCAAGTACAAGTTTTCACATCCATAAGAGATAATCATTGGAAATAAAGACAGTCATCTGAAGACAATATAAGCATTCAGAAATGAACACTCCGTGTTGGGACTTCTCTCACTGATTGAGCCAACTTTTGTTGATGAAACATTATCAGATGATGGATGGATTGTGGCAATGCAAGAAGAACTAAATTAGTTTTAGAGAAATGATGTGTTGGAGTTAGTTTGCTAAGCCACCTTAGAAGAACATCATTGGAACCAAATGAGTTTTCAAAAACAAGTTCAATGAGAAAGGTGGAGTGGTAAGAAATAAAGCTAGACATATAGCTCAAGGCTCCTGTCAGCACGAAGGTATAGATTACACTAAAACTCTTATACCTGTTGCAAGATTAAATGGTATAAAAAGAACTATTAGATATACTGATATGTGTTCAAGTGTGCAGGACCATGGAATTAAATTCGAATTATAAAATCAATTTTTGGCTCTAAAAGATCAAGATTTTGAACATATAAGAGCATCTAAAGAAATTGGGAAGTTGGAGACTTGGAACAAGATCTGAAGAAACGTCAGCTATAAGTCAACTTTTGGATCCGAAGAGGGAGCTTTTAGAAGCTTTTGAAGAAGTGTAGCCTTTGAGGACTTCAAGCATCTAATGACACGACAACATCAAAAGTCTTTGATAAGTTTGTCGTCTTTTGATAATTGTCATGTTATAAATAATTCCATTGATATTTAAAGGAGAAATCAAATCAGTCGGTCAATGAAATGTTAAAGTGAGCATATTATTCGATAATGCATTACAACACTGACCTCAAAGATGGAAAAAACTTATTATTATTTTTACTAAAACAAATTATTTCGTACGAGGATGAGGAGAGGATACCCGAAACCTGTGAGATTCTATTTCTCATCCAATTGAATATGGGTAGGCTAATGTGCAAGTATATGAGAGCCGATGATGGTAATAGAGAAGGTCAAACCCATCCCCACCACTCCCCCTTGTCATGCCTATATAGAATGAATAATAATTGATTTGAAATACCAAAACAAATCCCCCTAAAAACACGAATTTACAAACCTAAAAGTAAGATCGAAATCATTGAAGGAACATTGAAGAAAAAGAAAAGTATCACTCCATAACTGATAATCAATGAGAGTATAAAGATAAATACTTAATTGAAAAAGGTTTCCAATCAAAATATTCAGGCTTAAATGAAATTTTGATCCCCCTATTTTATAAAACTTTAACTTTTGATCCCCTATTTTTAAAACTGAATTTTTTATCCTCCTATTTTAATCCCTGAGATTTTTTTGGTCCCCCGTCATTTTTATGACGTGGCAGAATTGACAATAATAAAATTGACTCCGTGTTATTAACCAACATCCATATCATTTATTTTATTTTTAAAAATAGGATTAAATATTATTAAAATTAAATAAGAATCTAAAATTAAAAAGAAAAAAAAACAATGGTTGTAAAAATGGTTTCGCTTGCATCTTTATCTTCTCGAGCAATGGTTGCATCTTTACAATCAAAACAATGTTAGCATGAATCAATTTTTATCTACAACCAACATAAAAAAATTTAAAAAAAATAAGAAAATATAGTATTAAATAGAAACAATGAATATACAATTGTTTAGGGTTGTCCCTTCATTCAAAAGAACATACACGAATCAGAAAATGAAAATGCAAAATGCTTCCAAATAAAAAATTTATAAGATCCAGATCTTCTCGTACTAGATCCGGATTTTCGCTATCATTGTGGTATGAAAAGATCCAGATCTGCAATGAAGCTTTGCATGAGAGAGAGAGGAATGAGTTGAAACTTGGAAGTGTTGGGCGATGAGGATTGGAATAAGGAAGGAGAGTGCAGATGGTAGTGTTGGGCGATTATGAAGAAAATTATTGAAAGTGTTACTAATGAATAAATGAAGGAGCTAGAAGGTTGAGTCCCAAATTCTAGGGTTCCACATTTAATTCCAGATTTTATAGCAAATTTTATTTTATTAATTTTCCGAAATTAAAATAATTAATATGGTTTATTATGGAATGACATGGATATTGGTTAATGACTTGGAGTTAACTTATTAGAGTCAACTCTACCACATCACTGACGCATCACAAAAAATGGTGGGGGACCAAAAAAATCCTAAGGATTATAAAATAGGAGGATAAAATATCCGGTTTTATAAATAGGGGATTAAAAGTTAAAGTTTTTTGAAATAGGGGATCAAAATTGCAATTAAGCCAAATATTTAATTGGAGTGGTTGCAAATAAAAACTGGTTTTAAGTGTGAAAAACCACAATTAACTATCACAGAAAACAAAAACAAAAAAACTATGAGAACCACAAAGAACAAAGAAAACTTATGATATGAATGTACGTGGGAATTGGAGAAGAGTCGAGATATACACAGTTCCATGTCAAGGTCGCGGTCGCTGTCAAGGTCGCGGTGGCGTATAAGATATACAAGGTTTTAAATAACGGTCGCTGTCAAGGTCGCTGTGGCGTATAAGATTTTCCATTTCGGTTGTTACATATTTTGCATTACAGATTGCGGTTGTCGCGATGTGAATTAAACACAACATTACCGATGTTTGTATGGGAGAAGAAGCTAGAATATAAAAGGTATCAAAGCAGTTGAAGATGCATCCGATAACACATGTGTGACCATGCAAAAAATGGCTTAATTCATATAGTAAACAGTCTTTATCATCGATTTAGATAAAAAAAAAAAAAATCATGATTGGTAATTGTGCGAGGTAGTTACTACAACAAATTCATTTTCGGCTGAAATTGAATTTACTATATGCCAATAGCCAGAGACTAGCTTATTTCAACAAGTGCTCTTCCAATCACACTGGTCAAGGTTCGAGCTCATAACCACATGATTAAGGAAGTCAATTGTTAATCAATTTAGACGCACTGTGTTGGCATCTCCTATCTCACTTTATTAAACATGAAAGTATTTAATCAGTACAAAACCACATGAAATGATTCCTAACAAAACACATGACATTCGGTCAGAATCACTTCCCAGCAAAACATGTCATCAAAATAGTTTGCAGGCGTAAATAAACGGGTGAGACTAGGACACAAGTGCAAGGCTTGATATTCAGGAGGTGCAAAGTGCATAGTTTATACGATAATAATTAATAAGTGTGATTTTTTAAGTGCAAATCAGGGGTGTGCATTTTCGTTACAGAATTAATATTTGAAGAAAATAACTGTTCTGCAGAAAATTATTCCTTTCACAAGAACCACTATGAATCAACAACAAAATATTGTTCTGCTGTAATAACATTTATTGAAATACACACTACACTTGACAGAATACCTCAATATATATTATCTCAAATGGAAGAAGTTTTTATACATCTTAACATTGAAATAAACTCATTCTTCCGTCACCTACGAAATTTCAAACAGCAAATATATTAATAATAAGGTAAAATCATTAACGATGCATAATTTATAGCCAAACTGCAATATGGAAAATATTTTCAAATTACAAATCAAACACATTCATATAATCAATTATACCACAACTAGCTTGCTGGTTCATAAAATAAGAGCAATGCTATATCTCTAGAAAAATAACATCAAGAATAAAGAGCAGCCAATCACAATGCACTGTTTGCCACAATTCAAGGAGGTGTGACTGAAAAATAGGAAGTGAATAAATAAATCATGCAATTAAAACTTGCCAATTGTGTCTTGAAAAATTCTTGATGATATTTTTCTAGAGAAATAGCATTTTCCAAGTGAAAAAGACCAAATGCAATATCCATCAAGATTGTGAGCTAAATAATGCATGTATCTAAAGGGGGGGAAATTTAGGATCTCGAGGAGTTAATATTGAAACATCTAGTAACAAAATAATGCATTAAAACGCTAGCAGGGCGAATATTTTACTTACTAAGTGATATCTATCTCATCTCTTGAAGCAAAAACGGAGAAAAGAAAAACAATCGAAAGGAATTTATATCCAAGAATTCAGCATGCAGCTGGTCACCTTCATTAGTAATAGTAATAATATTTTTGTACTAAAATGAGTTGATACTTCCTAGCTATGCTCAAAAGTATTCTAGCAATTGAATTTTTTTTTAGTTTAACAAAAAAGAAAGAAATATATTACCATGCATATTACCTGAAGGGAGGGATGAACAACCATCACCCATGGATTATCCGAAGCCCTAAAAGGGGAATCATTCATAGTGAAAGAAATTAACTTCGGCGTGGATATAACATAATTGGAAGTCGGGTAAGAAATATCCACGATGGTTAAATTGGTGAGTGTAGCATTGGTTATATGAAGGATTCCTTCCACCTTAGAAGTTAGAGAGATGTGATAATAAGAATAAAATTCTTCAATGAAAAGATTTTTTTTTTTTTACAGCTTGAAAAGGGTTCAGCATGACCATTTATAAGGTCAGATTGTTTAATTTGCATCATTGAATCATATATGGTTCCAAATAATACGAGAGAAATTACAGTTACAGATACAATGAAAAAGAGTCTCATCTTCAAGACCATAACGAGAGCAGAGGGCTGATGAAGCCATATTCCTATTGTTGTACCTTGACCAATGCTACCTCTTTCGAAACCATAGAAAACCCGTGTGAAACTAAATAAATAAATAAATTATTGTGTATATTAAAGAAAAAATTTATTTTATTAAAGTAATTTTTGAAATTTGAAAATCATTTGAAAAATAAATGATATGGTCACCTCTATAATTGTGAGAATATTTGTCATTTCATTGGTAAATATTAAATTACAAAAATAAAATTAAAATTTGAATTTATTTGAAAAGTTACAAACTAAACATAGTTTCTTAGTGAGAGGAACTCAAACTTTTTTTTTATAAGACAAGAAATAGGTTAGGCATCAGGGAAAATCAGAAACATCCCGACTAGGTTGGCACCCAACTGACCCACCCATCCTCTACCGCCTATTCCATAAATATTATTAAAAAGGGGGAAAAACATATACATAAGGGGGGACTAGGCCAAGACTCTCAAAAACTGAAAGAAAAAAAAAACAGCCTAAGGAAACTGATAATTAGGTAAACCATTTCTATCTTTGAAGAAATCTAACGATAGGGCCGGGGGAAGAACCTCAAACCAAGAAACTCCGGATAGGGCATAACCATGATTAGCTAACATGTCCGCACAACAATTTCCTTCACGATAAATGTGAGAGCAAATGGATTCTCTCTTAGTTTTCTTTCTCTTTCACTCATCGAAAAAGGGTGGTTTTAGGTCATTTTTTGACTTAGAATCACCCAATCTGCATCTTTTTCCCCCTTCTTTCGATCTAAATAAGTGATTTTCACACACACACAGATATATATATATATATATATATATATATATATATATATATCAAGTGTTTTCTTGTGTTTTTTCATCGTCTAAGTGCGACATTGTGTTGTTCGTCTTCTTGTGCGACATTGTTTGATTTCGCGTCTTGTTGCGGTGTTCCTTTGTCTTACATTGAAAGTTCAACTTCAGTCAATCACAGATTCAATCAATGATTTGGACGTCAACGTTGCCGATCATGAAACATGGATATTCTGGTGATTTAGATTTTATCACTTTATTTGTAGGCATTTTGTTGTTGTATGTTATTAACTTGGATGCTGGGAGTTTGTTCGCATATTAACCCTTTACGTTTTCAGCGATGTTGATTCTGATGTATTCTATCAATTTGAATGAATGAATATCGTTTGTTTTTGTCAAAAAAAAATATAGAAGTTAAAATTATACAATATTTTACTTCATACTCATTTGACCATAATATGATAAATCGATTTTAATCCTATTTGAAAATCTGCATTTAACTTATATAGAATTACATTTAAAAACAATGACCATAATAATTTGAAGTTATTTTTGAGGGACATAATAATTTTAAGTTGAAATATGCTATTTTTCTATCGTTTAGTATTTATTTTTATTTTCTTTATCAAGCTAAAATGACATTAAAAAGTAAGGTGCTACCTGAACCACATTCACAATTAATCTATGGGAAATTCTAGTAAAAGATAAACCTAAACTATCTCTATACAACTAGTAAAAAGAAAATAATATCTCTAAATATTTCTATCGTATAGTATTTATTTAAATGTGACCATATCCTACTTTTTATTATAATATTTTTTCTCAAAAAAAATTATTATATATTTAACATATAGTAAAATAATTCTGGATATTATTTTTTCCTATTTAAAAATCCAAATTTAACTTATAGAGAATTTCATTTTAAAAATGTTGACCATAATAATTTAAAGTTGATTTTTTTTTTCTTTTTCTTATTCTATCTTGTATTATATAATAATCAATTTGACCAAATCCTTTAATAAAAATTCAATTTGACTGCAATATACTTTTTTATTATATTATATTTTCACAATTAACCTCCTATAAGTTATTTGTGCATTCCAATGTTTTATCTTACATCATCAAATTTGCTTGCTTACAAAGAACCCATCCCTGAAATTAGGCCGATAATCACTTTCATCTCAAACAAACCAGACATCTTAGAAGAATTGATTCACTTTTTTGTTTAACGTCTCACAAGGTATTTTCTCTTGTTTCTCTGCTAGTTTTGTTCAATAATAATCTTTTTGTGTTACCTTAGTTGTTCTATGATTTCTAGTTTATGAATTAAACATGTAATACACACTTATTTTTAATTTTTCACCCAAATGTTGAACTCATCCAGAAAATGAAGTTGAAATTGCATGTGAAATGAGATGACATTTTTTTAATGTTAAATATAATAGTTTGTGTTTGGTTAAACTAGGGGAGATAAACATGGTTCTAGAATGTCCAAAGAGGTACTGTGGATTATACAGCGTCTACGTTGTGGTCACATTGGAAATGAGACGATGATCATGTCCATATCTCTTTAGAGGTACCATTTTGTATCGCTTACTTTTTAAATGATAAGCGACTGGCATCATAGTATTGTATTTTTACCAGAATTCTTTTTAGCATTTCATAGCAGTTTTTGTTTGGGGAAAACAATTGTTTTGTTATCTTTATTTATATATATGATCACAACATCTGATTTCTTTGACTATTACCTTCTTCATTATTGGATAATAGGATCTGAGGTGAAACCATCGTGACTTTTTTTCTTTTAGTTAATGGATAAGGATCTAAGGTGAAATCATCGTGATGTTGTGTCCATTTGTCTGTGCTTGAAATTTAAGATTTTTCCCACTTGTTTTTCAGTGTTGTACTCCTACAATTTTTTTGGATTTGTGTTTGTATTAGTGGTTTTAAGAGACGATGCCCCTTAATTTTGCTTTTTTGTGTGGAACTGTTAGCATTTTGCTTGCAAAAAGGGCAATATGGCCTATTTTTGTAATGCATTGTCCTAATTGGTATCCGTTCATAAACTTTCCGGCTAATGGTCAATATTTGGTTTAGTACAATTAATTTATTCCATAATCCAGAAATATTAAGGAAAATGTAACGTACAACAATGATTCGATTGTTGACTATTGCACGTGAGAAAATGGGAACACGTGACTTTAGAGAAGCGAGAGGCCCCTTTTTATTTGCAGTCTTTCCCCTTTCCCTTTCGTCTCCTTGTCACAACCCTAGGTTGAAAAACATTTCAAACAAAGTTGATAAAGCGTAAGAGACTGTTCACGGTTTAATTTCGGAGGAAAATCCGTTGATTATATGGCACCTAAGAGAAAAGAAATTCCACCTAATGCAGACAAAAGTTCATCTGAGGGAGAAGGAAATCCAACTGGGGGAAAAGAAATTCCGACAGGATGGGATGTTAAGCCAGACATTCAGATGGACAGATTTATAAAAATGATAATCAAAATCTACTTTAGTTATGTTTATGTTTTGGTTACATTATCAATTTCTAGTAATGTCATTCAAGATTTTGAAATTTATTGATATTGATCATGTATCGAATCTTTTACATGTTTCCTGAATGGCATTACTAGAAATTGATAATGTCACCAAAACATAAACATAAAATCTAAAGTAGATTTTGAGTACCGTTTTTATAGACCCGTCCATCTGAATGTATGGCTTAACATCCCATCTTGTCGGAATTTCTTTTCCCTCAGGTGGACTTTCTTCTCCCTCTTTCGTCTCCATTAGGTGGAATTTCTTGGTGCCATATAATCAACAGATTTTCCTCCGAAATAAAACTGTGAAGAGTCTCTTACGCTTACGACTTTGTTTGAAATATTTTTAGACCTAGGTTTGTGACAAGGAGATAAAAAGAGAAAGGGGAAAGACTGCAAATAAAAAGGCGCCTCCCGCTCCTCCAAAATCATGTGTTCCCATTTTCTCACGTGCAATAGTCAGCAATCGAATCATGGTCGTACGTTACATTTTCCTTAACATTTCTAGATTACGGAATTGATTCATTTTACTAAACCAAATATTAATCATTAAAGTTTATGAACGGATACCAATTAGGACAATGCATTACAAAAATAGGCCATAGTGCCATTTCTGTAAGCAAAATGCTTACAGTAGATTATCATCAAATTTATTAATAAATACAATAATATAAGTAAAATTATGGTCAATAGTTTTAAAATTTAATTTTATATAAGTAAATTTATACTTTTTTATCATTATTAGTATTTAGTATCATCAATAGATGTTTTATGATCTTATGGTGGAACTTCTGTGAAGTAAAAGATTGTATAATTTCAACTTCTATCCAATAAATTTAAGTCACGTAAAAAAAACTCAATCCTAATTATATTTTTAGAATTTAGTTTTTACATTGAAATTAAAATCTTTTCACAATATAAAATTTATAAAAATATTATTAGTCTAATAAATTTAAAATATCAATCTAATAAAAATATTGTTTTTTATTATACATTATAATTTCATTATTTATTTATTTATTTCCTTTTTTTTTACAAGTATTTACTTATTTCATTTCTCATGGTTTCTCTACCGTTCCTTTTTTTATTGAATCAAGAGTGAGGAAGACATCAAGGAGTCGCTGAGCATCCCGACTAGGTCCGCACCCCTAGGGGACTCCAATCCTCTTCCGCTCACTCATATAATATATATATCTCAAAAAAAGGAAAAATATGTACAAGAGAGGGGGACCAAACCAAAACCCTAAA
>Ga0228711_1004677_pt1 | contig 20959 bp, 8 predicted proteins | sample MedpolnodulmetaG_2_FD_177996 | JGI IMG/M metagenome (GOLD analysis project Ga0228711, IMG submission 177996) | Root nodule microbial communities from Medicago polymorpha collected in Santa Monica, California, United States - brown nodules | ecosystem: Host-associated > Plants > Roots > Nodule... | reverse complement strand
GAATAGGAAAATTGCTTGGATAAATTGGGAGTCAATTTGTACTCCAAAGGATGTTGGAGGGTTGGGGGTTAGGCGGATATGTGCTTTTAATTTAGCATTGCTAGGAAAATGGTGTTGGAGGATGTTGACTGATAAGGAGGGATTATGGTATCGAGTTCTCAAAGTTCGGTATGGTGAGGTAGGGGGCGACTGCAAGAGGGAGGGAGGAAATATTTCGTCTTGGTGGCGGATGTTGTCTAGAGTGCGGGAGGGTGTTGGTGAGGGAGTCGGGAGGTGGTTTGATGATAACACTCGTTGAGTGGGGGAAATGCCTTTGAGAGTCAAATTTCCCCGATTTTTGATTTGGCGGTGGATAAGGAGTGTAAGGTGGAAGAGATGTGGAGGTTAGGGTGGGGGGAAGGTGGAGCGGCGTGGGTGTGGCGTCGCCGTCTGTTGGCATGGGAGGAGGAGAGTGTGAGGGAGTGCTCAGTTTTACTTCACAACATTGTTTTGCAGGATGAAGTTAATGATACATGGAGCTGGTTACTGGACACTACTGGCGGCTATACTGTAAGGAGCGCTTACACTTTTATTGCTACCACATGCGAACATTTGAATAGAAGTCTTGTTGTAGATGTTTGACACAAGCAGATCCCCACTAAGGTGTCTCTGTTTGCGTGGCGCCTCTTTCAGAATCGTTTGCCTACTAAAGACAACTTGGTGCATAGGCGTGTGATTCAACCAGAAAATGTGGTTTGTGCTTCTGGTTGTGGATATCAGGAAACAACAAATCATTTGTTTTTGGATTGCAATATTTTTAGTTCTCTTTGGTATCAGGTTTGGCAGTGGCTTGGTATATCTTCGGTGTTGCCTAGTGACCTTCGTCAACACTATTATTAGTTTACTAACATGGCAGGGTTGCCTAGAGTTACTCATTTATTTCTTTGAATTATTTGGTTTGCTTCTGTTTGGGTGTTATGGAAGGAGAGGAATAATTGTGTATTCCAAAATGCGGTGTATTCTTCTACTGGTATGCTTGAGAAGGTGAAACTCAATTCATTTTTATGGCTAAAAGCAAAACAGGCGACATTTCACTATAGTTATCATGAGTGGTGGAAACATCCAATCCCTTGTATGAGTGCCCACTTGTAATTCTCTTTTGTCTGTTTTGTATGGTGCCTTTGTTTGTTAGCACCTTTATTGTGTAAATACTCTTGGGTGACTCTCCCTTTGCACACCTTGTGCGGAGCGATCCATTGTTGTTTATAATATCTCATTTTAGTTTGTTCAAAAAAAAGATATGAGAAAGAAGCAATTTGCAACAAAATTTAAACCCTATTTGAATAAACGACTTAGTTTGTAACTTATAACATAAATGCTTATGTATGATCCATTTCTATAACAAAAGATAAAATAAAATTTAACTGTTTTCGTATAAACTATGAATTGTTTTCATAAACTATATTGAAAAATTTATGAAAAAAAACTAAAAACAACTTATAAACGTGTAATAAACTGTTTTCATTAGTTCTCTTAAAGAGTTTCATAAAATATATGCTAGTAGATAAACTCAAATAGTCAATCCAAACATGGCCTCATTAAAAGTTGCATCTATGCATTTACTATGTTAATTTCTAGTATATGAAATTAAAAAAATAAAAGTTTATTTGTACCAAAAAAAAAAGACTAGTGTATTAATAAATGTTTAAGATTGAGAAATGTTCTCGACTTTTTTCTGCTTCCCAATCCTGATAAAAGCTATAGGTGATTGATTGTTTTCACAGTACATAATGTTGATGTTTGTTTGTTTTATGGGGTTGGAATACCTCATACGCTCATGTGAATACAATTCTTTGGTTATTTAAAAATAAAATATTTATATAATTATGAAAATAGTTCAAAACTACTCCTTTTGAAGAGAAAGCTTTTGGTCATAAACACAAATAAAAAATACCTAAACACACACATAGAAAAGAAAAAGTAAATGATAATAGTAAGACTAATTTATTTCTCTATTAATTTTTTTTAATTGTGTGTGCGTCCAAATATTTTTATCATTCAGTGTTGTTCCTATAGAAGAACAGATCCCTTTTGAATAACAATTTTTCCTATTCAAGTGGAAATAAACCCATTACATTATTATATTCACTCGCACTATTTCAATTTATTAAAAACTTTGCACAAAAAGTATAGTCCCAAAATGCTCCAAATTAGCTTAATTAGTGTTACACATTAGCTGCTTGTTATTTTAAGTCTCCACTTCAAAATTAACTAAATAATTATTTTTATATAAACATCATACTATAATGATGTTCTCTTATGTCTAACTCTTCATTTGACATCATTCACATAATTCACTTTGTTTTTACGTGCTACACCTCCTTTTTCTTGATTTTGTACATATTCACTTTGATTTTCATGTTGATCTGCTTCTAGTGAATCTTGATCATCCTTAACCTCTTGTGAAGTATTACCATGACCATTGTTACTATTATGGTTTCTTTTATCATCTACCACATGCCTCACAACTATTTCAACAGTGTCAAATTCATTGGAGCTTTGTGATGGCACTAATTGATTATTTTTCTTTATCTCCTTACTTTTACCCCACAGAACCGCATATAAGCCACATACAATCAACACTGATCCAATAATGCTGAAATTAACAAAAGTAACAAATTTCAAGTGAGCCAATAAATCAGTACATTGTGACGAAAATAAAAACTTATAATTTTTATAAAATAGTTTTACACATTCATCCCATAACGTATTATTATATCATTTAATAATTTAAAAATATATGACGTGTCATTTTTGTTTTTGAGTAAAAAGATATATGACGTATCATTAATGTGACACTGCATAATTGAAAGCATGTGTAATATTTTTTTGTAACAACTATATAGATTATCTCAAAATGAATTGAAAACAACAAAAAGAAAGCATACCTTCCAAGGTATAGATTCTCATTCAACATGGTACAACTAGCTAAGGCCACAATGACAAGCACTAAAGGGTTAAAAGCAGAGGCAAACAATGGACCTCTCATGTGAACACACCATGAAATTACAACAACCATTACTCCTGAAGCCACTATACCCTGCACCCAATTCACATGGAGTACTAGCCAATAAAGTTTTAAACATTGTTTTCATTATTCTCTTTATATAATTATTAAAAAAAGAGAGCATATTTTATGTTTATTATTGAATTATAAAATAAAGGTGAGAGAATATTATGTTAAAATAAAGGCTTAAATACACTTATGATACTCCTTTTTTTATTTTTATTTTTTAAAATCCCTCCAATTTAACTTTTTTTCTCCCAAAATTTTGGTCTCTTGTATCACTTTTAGGTCATTTTTTCATGGCGTGACTTATTCATTTAAGACGAGACAATGTTTAATAGACATAAATATTCAATGTTTTTTTAATAAGCGTTGTAACATCATAAATATGCCACATCATAAAAAATAACTTATAAAATATGAGATAAATGACCAAAATTCAAAAGAAATTTTTTTAAATCAGCGGACCAAAAAACAAGTTTTTAAAATGGAGAACCAAAACTTCATTTTAAAAATAATAGGGGGATCGTATATAAAGAAAACATACTTAAAATACATGAGTTTGGAGTGACTTTTTCATTACCTATTTTACCCCTCATTTAAACTATTTTATCCTTTAATAATATTATTTTTAATTTTAATTAAAAAAATTAAATCTCATTAAAATAGAAAATATCTCACTACAATTGAAACGATATTATCAATATTATATATATAGATGAAGGGATAGAGATTTTAGACTGAATTAATTATACCGTAAACAAATTTTCCTATATTAATGTTTTATTGTTGGTGGTATTAAAAAAGATAAAAATTTATATTATATTTGTTAAATTATTGTTGTTATTGAAAAAGATAAACAATGATTTTTTAGGTTTGTTACAATTTGAAAGTCACAAATATTTGTACTTATATTTTAATCAAAATTAAAATTTCATATAAAATATTGTTCATAATTTACACGCGCTAGCGCAATAAAAAAATCGAAAATACAGACACGTTTCATTAATTATAATAATATAATTATGTTCAAAGTTGACGCATGATGAGTGTATTATATTTAGAGAATTTCTACGGTTTAGTTGTGCGAAACACTGAACCAATCAGTTTTTTCAATAAAATTTTAGAAAATTTCTTTTTTGTTTATATTATTTTGAAGGAAAACTAATGATAAACTAAAATAGAACTAGCTACTTACTTTGTAGTTCTTGAAAACTCTTCTAATTATTAGTTTTTAATTTATTATGAATGTTTTAACCATATACATAAAAATTAGGAAGAAAAAATGATCAAGAATGTTTTAACACATTAAATACCTTATTTAGAATATGGAAAATGTTCAAGAAAAAAAAATCATTTTTTATGAAATAATTCATAAAATTCAAAACAAATATTTAAATGTGATTTTAAGAGCCACAAAAGGAGGCTAGTGTTCCCTAAAAAAAAAAAAAGGAGGCTAGTGTTATTTTAGTTTATTATTAGTTTTTCTTCAAAGAAATATTAAAAAAAAGTACGTTTTAAGTGTAATTTTAGTTCATTGCTATTAACTATAGCAACGACAATTTAAACATACCGCATAAGCAACAATTAGTAGCCTAATATTCCAACCCAATCTCCATTGACTCAAATCTCTTTCAAAGCACAGAGCAAACATAGTAGAAAGAAGTGACGCCCAAAAAGACATCAAAGTTGTACTTGAGTAATGAGTAGGGTATCTTTCATTCATCTTTGCCTGTTCATAAAGTTAATTAAATTAACCAAAATGTATAATTGACAATCCTTCAAAAAATTAAAAATTAAAAATGTTATTCATTAATTGGCATTGGTAAAAAAAATAATTACCTGAATAATAAGCCACAATGCATAAGAGATGGCACTAACCAAGGCATATAGAGAACCCAAAATGGTATTACCAGTGGAGATAGTAGCATGTGAATGTGATCCTACATCGTTTTGGTGATGCAAAAGGTTTGAATGGAATGAACCCATCTTGATTTCAACACCTTTAATGAAAGTTAATATCATTGCTCCACCAATTCCAATTATTGTACCCACTATCTTTGCCTTCCCAGCTTTCGTCCTTAGATTTAATTTTTCCATACTGAAAATATATTTTCCATTAGATCAACCAAAATATATTCAAACTTTTTTTGAAATTAATTGTATGTTAATCAATGTAAAATCTGCGTTTAGGATTTCGTGTGACGTGACATTAACGTGGATAAGCTATTAAGTCATTTAACGGGACACATAATCATCTTTAATAGGCAGGGACCGACACATAAATTTTGTGTAGTGCGAGCCTTAAATATCTCTTGCACCCGTTGCCACATGTAGAGTTAAAAAAAAATAGAAAATGATGATTTTGGTCTTTAAATGTGTGGCATGTTGTCACTATAATATCTGAGTTGATCAAAATTATAAATACATTTACAAATGTATACTTTCTTAGTAATTTTATCGATCAAATTGACTAACAAATTAAATATATTTGAGAACAAAAAAATTAACTAATGACACATTTAAAGACCAAAATACTAATAAAAAATATATTTAAATTTGATTTTTAATTATAATAAATTTAAAGACCGTTATAACAATACTTTACACATTTATAATAATATCAAAACATAGTGGAGCCACAATATATAACATAAATCCGTCTCATTTGTTTTTTAGGGTACTAAGTACTAATTTATTTTAATTTTTCAAAACCAAGCGTGGGTCATTGCCCACACAACCATGTAAAGAGAAATTCTAATATACTCACAAGACCAAAAAAATAGTGTTTGGTCACACATAAAAAAGTATTTTTTAATAATAAAAAGGAAATTGATAAAAAAGATGATTGAATATTTTGAGAAGAATCTTTTTATGTGTGTGTGTCCAAACATTATTGATTTGGTCTTGTGACCATGGAAGAATACCTCACCATGTAAGTAGGTGAATTTTCTTTTTTTGCTCTAATATGAAGCCAAAATCCTAAATTTGTCATAGTTGAAACAAAATTTTCAAAATTGTCCTACTTTTGACCAACTCATCCCCTTGTATCAAGTTGGACTTGCGACATACACCTATATACCTATGTCTCAATTGCCTCTTGCAACATACCCCTATTTCTCAAAATTTGTATTTTTAAAAAAAAAATTCATATGTCGCAACTTGGTGTTGACACGCATTTTTTTTTCGTTTTTAATTTTTTTTTATAATAAAATTACTTAAAATATTATATTTTCATACACTATAAATACATACCCTCATTTCTCAATCTCTCACGCCATTTAAAAACAAAAAACAAATGCATGTCTCAATATCAAGTTGTGACATACGAAATTTAAAAAAACAAAAAAAAAAATACAAAACCCATGTCTCAAGTGGGACTTGAGACATATAATGAAGACAAAAAATTACAAATTTTGAGAAATGGGGTATGTTGCAAGAGGCAATTGGGACATAGGTGTATGTCGCAAATCTAACTTGAGACAATGGGGTGAGTTGATCAAAAGTAGGGCAGTTTTGGAAATTTTGTTTCAACTAGGGTAAATTTAGAATTTTGGTTTCGAAAGTATATAAAAGTAAGAAGTAATCTCTAAACTGCCTAAAAAATTAATCTCTAAACTAGGTAAAATCTCTAAAGTATATGCAAATATCCATCGGTTTAGTTTTTAACATATCTTAATATATGGTTGTAAAGAAAAACATATCTTAATATACAGGATAACTAAAGTGACAAATTTCTTATATTTTAATACTACTACTTTTAATTTTATAGTTTATTCTTTAATGTTTTTTTTGAAGGACGTTTATTCTTTAATGTCAACTCTACTGCTCTACATTAAAAATTATACGTGTGTATGACAGTAACTTGCAATTGGTTGACATAAATGAGGCTTGATTAATACTTACCCTAAGGAAACAACCATGATAAAGGTTACTGCTGGTACAAGGTTGGCCATTGCAGATGCAAATGTTGCTGAAGTTAAAGCCAGGGATTCTAAGTAGAAGTTTTGGACAAATGATCCTCTACATATCAAAACCAAAGCCTTAGCCCCTTTAAATAAAGTAACAATTAATTAGAAAGAACATGCATATGTAAACTAAGAAATATAAATGCAAATTGACTCAAAAAATAGTAATTGAATGAGTAAAAGGGAGTTAAGGATTTTAAATGGTAATTTTTTTACGAGAAATAGACTCGTTAAGGAGTTTGGTGAGTCTCACATTTTGTAGGATCCATATTTGGCGGACCTTTCAAATTTATTTTTTGTCTTTTTTCTTTCTCTCAATATGAAGCCCTAAGTTTCTTTGAGAAATGGAGAAGATATGATCTTGATTTCTCCGACACAGCTCCACCTCTGGCCATTGTGATGTTTTGCTTGGTGTTTTTTTAGGAACTAAGACAAGCAGGTGGACAACACAATTATGTATTTTCACCACTTCTACAATATTCATACTCGACATTCAAAGGAGCAAGCTTCATTTAAAGGATAATTAAGGAGCAAGCTTCATTTAAAGGATAATTAAGGAGCAAGCTAACATAACATAGTAAACAACATAATTACATACCCAAACAAACCGCAAAGAAAAGACTGAAACAGTATGGTCCAAGTCAACTTTGTCCTCTTCTTCCTGCATGCACCCAATTAACAAAAAGAATATTTATCATTCTCTTCTTTGTTTCAATTAGTGGTGTAACTATAGTATTAATGTTCACATTATATAATATGTATATTTGGTGTAATGAATGATAAATAAATGAAAGATGAATTAACCTTTCAAGAATGAAAGCAAGTGGAGCTATGAAAAGAGTTGCAAATATAAAACGGTAGGCAACAACAATCCTTAAGTTCATGCCATCATTTACAGCAAGCTTGTAGAGAACATTAGCACAAGCAAATGCTATTTTCACCATTATCATTAACAACGTTGGCTTCAAACCCTTCAAACCCTGCACTATATCACACAAATTCATATTAACTAGAAAGAAACAATGTGTTGAAATTTGACCTAATTAATTGAGACAGTGTTATTATATGAAGGAGGGATGGGTATTTATATACAGTGTTGTGAATGAACATTTTTCCAAAGCTGAAGTAATTAAAGCGGTTGTGTTTGTTGGTTTTCCACGTAGTAGCTTTCTCTATTTCACACATGTAAAATTGGTCAATATATCTAAACACTTATTTCATTAAAAAATTGTCTCTAAATGTAAACTCCTTTTCAAATTACTAGATGCATTTATTTTATTTTTTCTTTAACATACATTTAATTAATATTATTAACTTTGTATTGGAATATGATAAGTCAAGTTTAATACTATAAGCGAATGACAGTTTAATAATATTAACATACAAAATAGACACATTAACTGCATTAAATACTTTTTTAAGAAATGTGGAAAAAATAAAAAGTGCTTACATATAATACAGAAAAAGTACTACCAAAAATTGCTTCTATGCATGCTTGATGTTTTTATTTATTTAAAGAATGCATGCTTGATGCTATATGCATGAAAATTAGTAATGAACTTAATTTGTCAATTGCCCTCTCTTCGATAATAACTCCACCAAATTAATGATATCTGATGTGTTTTCTTTTTCCATACCAATCAATCAACAGGTACTGCCTCCAACATTATCGAAAAAATCAATGAGCACACAGAGTAGTCAACTGTACTAGTAATTAGTACTTCATTCCTTATCAATGATAAATAAATTTAATTTTTATATTCATTCAATTAACTCCCTCCATCCCAAATTATATGTCACTTTAGACAAAAGAATTTGTCCAAAATTATATGTCGTTTTACAATATCAATGCAACATTAATGTTATTTTTCATATTATAACCTTAACTATTTATTACTCTCTTCTTTCAATTCTTTCATTTATCTTTCCCATATTATTTTATTAAGGACAATTTTGTAAAACAACTCATAATATCTTTTTTTCACACAATATTAATTGCATTTCTTAATATGTGTGAAATGACCAAAACGTCATACAATTTGGGATGGAGGAAGTATATATCATGGATTAGATACATCATTAATTGAATGAATCTAAGAAGTCAAATTTGCTTATAATTGACAACGGAGGGAGTAGAAATTTAGAATTGAAATGGTTCGTAGACACCTTCATAAGTAATTCTTACACCCACCCCATTTGACACTTATTAAAAATTATCATCATATCATACTTATAACTAATCCTAATAACATTGCAATGGTCACTCTAAACCCTAAATTAAACCTAAATTTTAGGCGTTAAACAAGCAAGGCCATTGGATCTCATGCCTTAGGCGCGTCTATCATCTCAGCCCTTGATCTAATCTAAATTCAAACTCTCATTTCCCCCATGCAATTATGACACTTAATGCTCTTTGTGATGAGTTTTTACCTTTCCCAAGTATATTAAATGGTGTTATCTTAGCCCTTGTTATAATCTGAATCCAAACTCTCATTTCCCCGTGCAATTATGACATTTATGCTCTTTGTGATGACTTTCCACCTTTCCCAAGTACATTAAATAGTGTTATCGCAGCCCTTGATCTAATATGAAATTAAACTCTTATTTTTCCATGCAATTATGACACTTAATGCTCTTTGTGATGACTTTTTACATTTCCCAAGTACATTAAATGGTGTTATCTCAGCCCTTGATCTAATCTGAATTCAAACTCTCATTTCCCCCCATGTAATTATGACACTTAATGCTCTTTGTGATGACTTTTCACCTTTCCCAAGTATATTAAATGGTGTTATCTCAACCCTTGATATAATCTGAATTCAAACTCTCATTTCCCCATGCACTTATGACATTTATGCTCTTTGTGATGACTTTCCACCTTTCTCAAGTACATTAAATAATGTTATCTCAGCCCTTGATCTAATATGAAATTAAACTCTTATTTTCCCATGCAATTATGACACTTAATGTTTTTTGTGATGACTTTCTACATTTCCCAAGCACATTAAATAGTGTTATCTCAGCCCTTGATCTAATCTGAATTTAAACTCTCATTTTTGCATGCAATTATGACACTTAATGCTCTTTGTGATGACTTTTCACCTTTCACAAGTACATTAATTGGTGTTATTACAACCCTTGATCTAATCTGAATTCAAACTCTCATTTTCCCCATGCAATTATGACACTTGATGCTCTTTGTGATGACTTTCCACATTTCCCAAGTTCATTAAATGGTGTTATTGTTTCCCAAGCATTTGGGAGGCTTCGATGTCTATTTTGCGGTGCTTAAGGTGGCTTTCATTAGTCACAGCAACTCACAACCCTCTCTCTGCTAACGGATTCCTTTTTTTTACGGTGATATCAAAATCCCCAAACACTCATCTTCTCTTCTTCATCGATCCATTTCTCTCAAAATCATTCTTCATCTAATCTCTCTCTCAAACACTCTTGTTGTTAACCAGTCTCATAGAACTGCAGTCTGTTTATCTCAAAGTTTCCACTTCCGGCCACATCTACAAACCACTGCGAGAACCATGCGATTGAGAGTGAACACATCCGGAAGAGAAGATAATTTTACATCATATCTAGATCTTGAACTCGAAATCATATGCATCTCCATCTGCTGGTTTCAATCCAAGAAAACAAATTGAATTTGTTGACCTAATTCCATTTCTCCAGGTACTCAATCTATCTCTATTAGGGGTGTTCGCGGTGCGGTTTGGTTCGGTTTTGAGGCAAATAGGCATCCGAACCGCAAGATAAAAAAGTATGCGGTTTGGTTCGGTTTGGTTGACTTTTAAAATAAAATCTAAACCAAACCAAACCAAACCAATGCAGTTTGGATTGGATCGGTTTGTGCGGTTTTTTCAGACAATATAATTTTTTGTTTTCAACATTAAACTCGAGTTAAAAAGTTATAATACAACATATTTCCAACGATGTTTCTAACAATGTTTTAAATTTTATCCTACATTACAATTTTATTTTCACAAAACAACATAGACGAAATTAAAAACGTGGACAAAAAATAATCCTATAATGTAAGAAATGTAAAAGACTATCATTCTATAAAATTTCAAGTAGCACATAAATACATTTTTTAAATACAAAGCAAATAAGAAACTTAACAAATGAACAAATATGTCTTCGTCAAAAAAAAAAAATGTCATTTTATAAAAATTTACATTGAGCTTTTATGAGTATTGATCTAGGTGACATAGGTTCCATTAGTGTTTTTCTTATGTTGCGGTTTGGTTCGGTTGATAAGATATAAACCGCAAACCAAACCAAACCATGCGGTTTTGTAAAAAAGTGATCCGAATACGTCCAAACCAAATGTGGTTTTTTGCGGTTTCGGTTTGGGTTGGTTCGGTTTACAGTTTTTTTATTGGATTGATTCGGTTTTGAACACCCCTAATCTCTATCTGTTGTATGCTATTTTGTTAATTTCAAAATAAAAAACCTATGTTTGTTTCAGTTTCGTTTGAGTTAATGTTAAATTAGTTATGTTTTGTATTTTGTTTTGTTTTATTAGGTAAACAATTGTGTTGTTGTGAATGAAAAGTGGAAAAAAAATGGTGATGTTTTGTTTACAACTGGTTTTTGTTAAAAAATTTCGAAATTACGAATAAAACTACATATTTTGACAATAACATTAATTTTTGTATCAGTTGAATTAGATGATTCCATTGAGGATCGTTAGAGTTGTGATTGAACTTGATGCTTGCCATGGCCACATTCTCAATCACGGTAAATTTTTCTATTATACCCTTTGTATAACTGAAATCACAATTTTCATATTTTGCAGGTGAGACTGATATTTCCAATCTGTAAATGTATATTAAACCTGAATTGAATTTAATTTGCTTTATGAGTTAATTTCTCCATACCTCAATTACTATGTTTCAATTACTATTTTAAAGTGTTTCTCTAATCATGTGTTTTTCTTCTTTACGAGTTTCGATTGAAACTGGTGTCTTTTTAGAGTTCTTTAAGAGTTTAGATAGAAAAATAGTGTCTTTTTAGAGTTTAAAATGAATGCAGCAGATCTAAGTTTCAAACTCATGGACATGTGTTCTAATAATAACCTTTATAATTGATTTTTCTGTGTTGAGATGAGGCTGTTAATGTCACGTCTGATTTTGAAAATGTGAACATGTCTGATTTTGAAAATGTTAACATAGGCGATGAGGTTGTAAATGACAATGATGAACCCAACCTAGGCATGGATTACTCTGAAGCTGTAGTTGTTAGAGTTAAAACCCTACATATCAGTTCTCCGATCTTGGCTGCTAAAATCCCGTTCTTGTATAAGGTATACCAACATCTCTACATCTTTATATTGTACATTGTATAGTTCTGCCAAAAATTTGTTTTCTTAATAGTGTTTATTTACCTTTTGCAACTTTTTTCGAATGGGATGAGGGAATCAGAACCGTGACATTTCACTCTCAGGATTAATGCCTTTGGTATAAACATTGACACGAACTTTTTATAGCTTTATTTCCTTTTAACGAGACGGTTTGAATCTTAGATCAGCTGCATTACATGATATGTATTGAAATTTTTAGCACAATTATTCTCTTATGAGTCATCATCTGAATAAGTTATTTGGATTTTTTTAGCATATAGGACAATACACTAGTGAGTTTATATTCATTATTAACTCCTCTCACATCAGATTTATTTCATATTGTTAATAACTTTTTCTTTGTTATGTTGATAAAATGGCTAGATTTACTCTTTTGACTGATTCTTTGCCTATGATTTTTATTCTTATACTCCATGAGAAATGGAGTATACTTTTTTTGTCAAGTCTTGTGAAGTTGTTCCACATATATTGAATGGATCACAAACGTATTTAGTTTGCTTTCCTTTCACTAATGTTTTATTCATATCATTCATTTTCTCATTTGCAATGAATACTAATCTTAACACCCATTCCCTACATAATGAGAGTAAAGTATTTTCTTTGTCAATAACCTTCAATTAGCTATTTTATTCTAATTAGCTTTTATTGAATTAATCCATAATCTTATATTTCATTTTCTATAATGTATTTGCTTTAGATATTGGCTTTTCACAAGTTCCATTAGACTGTTGATCTTTTGTTATAAAAGAATAAACCAATAGTCTCTCTATGCATTTCTACACTAATAGTGTACTCATTTATATTATAGTGAATTCTATTACAGCATAAGGAAGAAACTCAAGTGGTTTTTGTTTAATGCAAACATTGTAGACATAGTTCAGCCTCTCTATTATAGCCGCAAAAGGAATGACCAAGAATATCTAAAACAACATAAGGAAGAAACTCAGCTTAAAGATTTTTGTTTTCAATACCCTCTCTTATGTGTGCCTGACTAATTGATTTTGACATCTCAAATGACACTATTGCAAGCTCTCTATTGTTGCTATAAATTGAAGAATGAGATGGTTACAATAGAGGTTCCATTGTCATTACATATTGAAGAATTGAATGAGAGTAATTGGCATGAGAAAATAAATTTATTGTAAAAATTTGACTTGGCCCTTTGTGAAATTTGGGAAACGGTTTATTTTGTATTAAATTAAATGTATTAATAACAAGATTCATAAATTGACAAAAAAGTAATTGTATACCTCTTATAAATAGAACCAAAAAAGTAGAACGAGAAAGATTAACCATTAAGAAACAACTATAATAGAACAGATGACAATGGGGATTGTATCATATTGCAATATATTAACTTCTCCAATATTTATGACCCGGGCGGTAGCACGGGTAAAAGTTCTAGTTATTATTTCTAATCTTTGTTAACATTGCAACTTAACCTCCCAAACCCTAACCCTACTTTTTGGGCACCATTTTGCCATTAAATGCTGGACTTAATCCCTCAAATCATGCCTTTATTACACAATTAACTTGCACACATTACAAGCCTAATTTGAATTTCAAATTTCCCCCCAAAATTTGATCACTTTCATATTTAATGTAAGCCTTTCCATATTCTTCCCATATAGACAATAAATGTTTGTTTATTTCCAATGCATCATGACTATTGTTATGTCCAAAATTAGCACAAAAGTCTTCTATTGATCTTGAACCACTAAATACTATCACCAATAAACAAGCTTCCCACTTCTCAAGGAAGTCTCCAGCCATTAAACATAACTATAATCAAATGATGACTTTGTCTGCTATTTCAATTTGGTCTTGAGCCACGGTCCCTCTATTCTCCCTTTCTTATGGATCCTCTCCACATCGATATCATATGCTTATCCGACAATCCCTTATTATAATTTAATGTTAGGGAAGAATTGAGGCCAGTTGAATTTTTGTTCTTCTTCCGATGCGCATGTGTATCTGAGATTCTCCGAGTGTGAATTGATTGAAATTATTTGTTATAATTTTTAAAGTTAAGAGGTAGTTGAATATTGTGGTTTTTTTAATGATAAATGTTAACATATTAATTGGTATTTTAGTTTTTCTCTTTATCAGAATTTGAAGTCCGGACCTCTAACTTCTTAACTCTTACCTTAATATTCAACGAGTTGAGCCACCACCGACCCTGCCACAACTACCGCCACCATATTTAGAATTCAATGAATCAAACACACTTGTTCGATTGCACACACATCTGAACGAGAAACGGTTAAAATAGTTGGAATGGTTATGAGCTTGTTTGATTTAGTTTTTAAAAACAGTTTTCAGTTTTTGAAAATTGAAAAAAGTTGAAAACTTGCTTGATTATGATATTTTGTAAAAGGGAAATGTTAATTTGTGCCTCAAGGCACAAGTTAATGAGTCAAAAGTAGAAACATTTTGTTGTAATCAATGCATTTGAATTTAATTTTTTACTTTTGATGAATTGAATGCACAAAGTTTAAGTGAATAATTCTACTTTTGAATTGTTTAACATGTGCTCTTAGGACATAAATTAGCATGACCCTTTTAGTTTTCTCTTTCTTGCATTTGATTTTGTGAATCGCAAAAACATGGAGAATTGGAAATTTTCATTACTGGCATAAATGTAATAATCTACTTTTTTTTGAGAGAATAATATAGAACTTTGTTGTTTTATAAAAAACCACGAGAATGCTAGGCAGATAGGCTTTCAACAATTATTTTTCTTTGTAAATTGTGTTGTCTTGCGTGTATGTTGCTTTGAAGTGGTAGAACTATCATCAAACAAAATTTTTTATTTTTTATTTTTCGAAACAGTTTTCTAATTGAAAATGCCAAACAAGTTTTTTTTATTTGTTTTTAAAAATTGTTGTTTAAAATTGATTTCAAAAATAGAATTTAAAAACTAAAAAACAAAACTCATCCAAACAGGCCTATGCATTTCATGCATTTTGCATTCATTATCACAATGTCAGAATACGGCTTACAAAGCACTAATGAGCACAAGATATTATATTCTACTTAGGGCCCGTTTGTATTATCTTATTTTAGAGTTTATATAAAACAACTTACGTAAATAAATAAGTTTTTATGTATTATTTATAAGTTTTTAAAGTTGTTTATGAAAAAACAATTTATGAAGATACGATTTTCGTTAGTGAGAGCTTATAAATTAAAATAAAAACTTATTTATTTACATAAGCTCTTTTTCATAAGCTCAAACCAAACGGGACCTTAGTTAATTAGAGCAATTCCAACAGCATTAATTTCCTTGGGTCCATCGTGTAGTTTGCAAATGAAGAGTATTTTGCCAAAATTTTCATTGGAGTAGGCCAGCTTGGATTAACCATGCTTTTCCGAAGCAACCAACACTTCACTGTTTTTCAATATGAGTATTTTAAAGTCTACCATTGAAGTAAAAAATGAAAGAATATTTTTAAGAAAATTGATATTCTCACATCAAAGTTTGCTATGAAACAACGAATATAACCTCATCGGCAGTTAATTGTCGCATGTTAGGTTTCATTTGCAACTAACTACCGTCAGTTAACTTTCAACGACAATTAACTGTCGTTGTAATTTGAAGAAAAAAAAATTCATCAGTACTTAACTGCCGTGGAGCATGAATTTGCTTTTTTCAATCAATGTTGTCGTTATCTCAATTTCTCAGTAAAAAAAGACGGTACCATCTTATCTTATCCATAAAGATTTTAAAAGTCTCTATTAAAATATAATCGTATCATATATATCATTTGACACTAAACATTTAAGCATAACTTGTCATCCTAGGGAAAGAAATGAATATGTTAGACTGTTTTGCCATAATAAGCAATCTCAGCCTTTGTCTTTCACATCAATACAAAATGTTAGAAGTTCATAGGTTAAATTCATTAGCATTTATATGAAAGTTTAAAGCTTTAGTGGTCCATTCACAAGTCCACACACTACACACATAGCATAATGCCCACTATATCCTTTCCTACGGCATAGGAGACCCCAACAACACCCAACATTGAAATGGGTGGAATCATAGACCGTAAAAAAGCAAATTCATTCTTCACGGCAGTTAAGTGTCGATAGAGTGTTTTTTAAATTGCAACGATAGTTAACTGTCGCTGAAAGCTAACCGACTGTAGTTAGATGTCGATGAGATTATATTTGTAATTTTATGGTGTTTCATAGCAAATTTTAACGTAGGAACAACAATTTTCATTTTCAAGATGATATGTCATAATATGGCCCACAAAATAATCATGACCAAAGTTCACCATTAGAAATGCTCTCAGTGACTTGCACATCGAGTAACATATATACCTAACTTAACTAACAAAGACATTGCACTATATGTATCACTCCTAAAACTCTTAATTGAATTACCTTTCAACACTTCCTCTTAAATCAAATTCTCAAACTGAATACATTTAACTTCTTCCTCATTTTCTTGATACATTAGCAACTTATATGTCAAATATGTGTGAAAACTAATAGAGGAATTAAGCTTTTATCTATATAAAAATTTCAAGGATTAATTTTGATATTATTTTTTATCTCAAGTAACATATGCGTTCTTTTCAGTAAGATGTTTATAATAAATTAATACTTTAATTTTTTTTTTACAAATAGGTATTTTAAGTCATAAAATATATGCACCATTAACATATTTTCATCAAACCTAGTTAAAAGGTGTTTATGTGAACGTTTAATGTTAAGTTGGTAGGTTCAAATTCTCCACTCTAAATACTAAGGTTCATATGTGTGTTGTGCAGTCTGGTTTTGAAACAAAATTGATAGATTACTTGATTTATAATGTTGTTGATGAAATATTTATCGGTAAAGTTGGGCTTTAATTCAAAAGTAAGAAAAAGAAAATGTGCTTAATTAAGCAATCATGTTTGATGTTATAAGCATTTTTGGATATACCTCCTCAATGTTAAATGATCCATAAACACTTTTTAACGAAATTAGCTGAAAAAATAGTCAACAATGTAAACATTCTATGATTTAAAGGACCAATTTATAAGAACAAATTTTTAAAGAGCTAATTTATTATAAACATCTAACTTAAAGGACCGCATGAGATATTTCACATTTATTTTTGTGAGAGATTTAATTAAGTCATGGTAAAATTATGAATGACTAAAATTAGTTTAGTCAATTTTTAATTAAGAGGTTAGATGTTTAAAAAGCTAACCAAACATTCCAAAGCTAAATTAAGAGCTTGTTTGGTATAATTTTTTGTTAAGAAAATAATCTTTTAAAAAAACTCACTTTTAAGAATATTGCATCTGTTTGTGACAACTTTTAAAAAAAATTAAAATCTAGAAACAACTTCAAATGAAAAGTTGTTAAGAGTATCTTCTCATAAAAAAGATTTTATTTAGAGGAGAAAGAAAATAAGGGTGTGTTTGTTTCAATTTTTAAAAAAAAAGTAGATTTTGGGTTAAAAGAATTTAGAGTTTTTTTTTGTAGAGATTATTAAAAAAAATCTAAAGCTATTTCTGTTTTTATCCTAACATAAAAATCAATTTTTTTTTTAAGATTTGAAACTCTTACACTTGAGTTCCTTGTATTTAGAAAACAATAGATTTTGGAAAAGCTACTTGGAATAGCTTTTCATTTTTAGGCTAAAAATGATTTTTTTAACAAAATAGATTTTTTAAAAATCTTAAACAAACAAACAAACAAACAGGCCCCTGAATGTCAAAAGATTGAACTAGTTTTGTAACAAAAAAACACTTTTTTATATAGTTGTATTAAAAGAAACTAAATTATTATTTTTTTTGAAAAAATGATTTATAATACCAGAAACAAACACAAAATAGATTCTAATTTTTTTCATAAAATCTTTAAATCATTCGCTATGAAAATCACTTTTATTTTAATCTTTAACGAGCAGACCTTAAATCCGAAATGGTTCTAAATTTTATGGCATTAATAATGATTTTCTTTTTATGAGGCCCTCTTTTTTTTATCATATTCTTTGATCTACATTGATCTCAACCAACTTTTGTGCTACCTTATGCGGTTAAGAATGTTTGAATGGTCAAGATCCGCGTCGGACCATCACGATATTGGAGAGGATCAGAAACCCTATTTTTTCAAAACCCTCCAAACCTCGACACTGTTTGCATGTGCGGTGTAGCTATGTTACATTGACAACACACATGACACAATTATACATGCATGTCATATAGTATTTCTCAATAAACTAATCTTCAAATTGAGAACAGAAAATGAATGAAAAACCAATATTGTGATCATTCACATTTTGTAAGGTTTTTTCATTCAAAAAAACAAATTCTGTAAGTTATTTATTTATTTATGTTTCTGTATCTTAATTCTCAATGATACATTCTCTAAAAAAAAATAAAAATTCTCAATGATACATATATAGTAGCTAGGGTTTTATGATTTAATGTTCCTTAACATACATTAACCTGATTAATTAATTTGATCCTCATTTTAGGTTTTTGCATTATGGATTTGAAAGGAAAAAATTTGTGTTACAAGAGAAAATCTGTCACAATCAAACCATTAAACAATGTTGTTTGTGACAGAAAATTCCTCATTGATTTCATAATCACAACATACCTAGGACCTGATGTTAAGTATGATAATCCAAGATGTTCATCATTTCAAAGACTAATCTCAGGATTACCATCATATAATTTGAATGATTTAGGATCTTCATATGTTTCAATTTCTCTCTTAGAGAAATTATATTACTGTCTCCTTAAAAATGCACTTCCTGAACTTATATTAGACCTTAATATGTTTCATATGTATTTAAAGGGAAATTTGGACCTACCCAACTCTGAATTTTCAGAGGGTTGTCAACAATTCACAAATTTTTTCCCTTTGGATCTTCATCAACAGATTTGGTATCCTGATAGCTTTAGAATTGTTAAAGGGGTTGTTTTGATTGATGATCCGATTGTATCGTCGTGTGTTAAAGAGGAGGATTTGAATAGGTTTAGGTTGTTAAGTGGTGTTGATAGTTTCAAGTTGGATTTAAGTGAATGTTTGCGTGTTCGGATTCAACCTCGGTTGAGCAAAGAAAGTGATGGTGTTTGTGTTAACAAATTGAGCAAAGAAAGTGATGGTGTTAAGAAATTGTTGGAAAGTAGTCATAATGAGGGGTGCCAATCAGGGAAGTTTCGACAAGAGTGTAAGAGAAAGTATGTTGATGATGATACTCCTTCAATGCCGGAACTTCCTCATGTTGCTAATGGAAATCCTTCTTCCAGCAGGATGTGTGAATCGGACGGGCCTTTGTTGATGCCGCTTATATCAATACCTGACATTGACAGTTGTGTTCAAGATCATTCTATTGTTTTGACAGGAACAGCCAATAGAGGGCTACTCGGTCCTTCTGTAGGTGTTGCGGATATTGGTATTAGTAAAGTGGCATATCTATTTCGAGTTTCCTTACCAGGTGTCACGAGAGAGTACAGTACGTTTCTAGTCTTTCTATTTAGTCAAGTTTCTTATTCCAGTTTTATCTTTATCTTTGATTACTGCTGTTGAAATGGCCCTTTCATGTATTATATCTATACAGTTATCTTCATCAAAAGATACATTCATAATATAACTGTCCTGACATGTATATATGCTTTTCAGAAAGATTTTTTCTAACTTATTTTTTAAGTGAATGTTCATCGTACATTTTGCAGATCAGTTCAGTTGTGATATTGAATCTGATGGGAAGGTTGAGATCAGAGGGTTGTTATCTGGTATAAGAACTATAGCAACACAGTCGCGTGTTTTCCAGATGAAAACCCAGCAGTTATGCTCTCCTGGACCATTCACAATTTCATTCAGTCTTCCAGGACCTGTTGATCCAAGACTCTTTGCACCTAACTTTAGGGATGATGGAATTTTTGAAGGAGTTGTTATCAAGCTCTAGTTTTGGCCATCTAGCTTTTGTAAGTAAATCTAAATGTTCCGAAAGTGCGATGATCAAATTTTGGTTTCTATGTTGCTGTATTGCACCAGATGCTATTCTGTCATATGAAATTGAACTAATTTTGTTTATCTAACAATTGAGGAAATACAACGATCTAGGTTAGTCTGCTACTGCAGAGTTTGCATGTCTGTGCTGTAAAGCATTACTTTTCTTTAATTCAAGGTGCCGGGACCGGTGTTGGTGAATACACATCTCTCACTACCTGTTTGGTCTACACTGTAATGTCACTTCCTTTGCACACACATCAGACACATATATGATTGCTTTACATCTATTATGGTGTTTAGCAACAATAATCGAATTTATTTTGCCTCCTCTGTTCCTATCCAAATAAGCTATATTGTGTGAGGAGGAAAACTGTCCATTCGCATTGCGCTTCATGTTACTAATGTTGTGTTGATGCTTAGGTTAGGCCAACCTTTACCGTCTCCCTTCTCACTACCTGTTTGGTCTACACTGTAACGTCACTTCCTTTGCACACACATCAGACACATATATGATTGCTTTACATCTATTATGGTGTTTAGCAACAATAATCGAATTTATTTTGCCTCCTCTGTTCCTATCCAAATAAGCTATATTGTGTGAGG
>Ga0228711_1004676_pt1 | contig 20967 bp, 15 predicted proteins | sample MedpolnodulmetaG_2_FD_177996 | JGI IMG/M metagenome (GOLD analysis project Ga0228711, IMG submission 177996) | Root nodule microbial communities from Medicago polymorpha collected in Santa Monica, California, United States - brown nodules | ecosystem: Host-associated > Plants > Roots > Nodule... | reverse complement strand
TTTGATAGTGTATGAAACAACAAAATACCAGACAACCCTAGCTCAGAACGATATTGATTGTTGAACGGCTTAGAATATCGCACCAGTCCCTGTGGAGACGATAACATAAATACTTACTTTTGTTGCTGCAACACCGTTACATCAACTTGTCTTGCTTGAAGCTTTGATTCTTCACCATTGATCTTTTGCCTGATTTGATAATTGTCCTATGAAGAACTAATTTCAAATCCATTCCATTTGAAACGGAACAACGTCTGCAGCAATATTACTGTTATTCTTGTCTTGATGTGGAGACAAGTTGCAGAGGCGTGCGCATAGTTAGTGGTCGTACACTTCGTACACTGTACTTTGTCAACTCTGGTGAAGTAGCTTCTGATGAGATGCTTCTGATGACCTTGCTTCTGATGACGTGTCTTCAGGAGCGCTTTCTTCAGACCCGTTTCTTCAGACGCATTTCTTTCAGACGCTCTAAGTTTCAATAAAATTCCTTTGCTCTTTGACTTGTTCAATCAGAATCTTTATGAATAGTACTTTGATTTGGATCCTGTACACTTAAACAAATGTTTAACATATCCGATAGATAATTTTTAATACCTTGTTATCATCAAAACTCAAGAGGTGATTTTGAGAAACACCCTTTGTTCCAACACCATATTATTTTATTTGATAATTGTTGTGTTATAAAAACTACTATTGATATATAAATGAGCAACTAAATCAATCAGTCTAACAAATATTAAAGTGAGGATATTGCTGGATAATGCATTACAACATTTGTTTAAAGGTTGAAAAAAACTTTTATTTTTTATTAAAAAAATTATTCAATGTGGGGTCGGGGATGGGGCAGGGATACCGGAACCCGTCGGGAACGGGGATGAGGTTCAATTTTTCATCCCCGTTGGGTAAGAGTAGAGGATGAGAAATGTAAAACCCTTCCCCACCCCGCCCCATTGTCATGCCTACTCGAATCAACATTAAAACATTTTGACTATGATTCAAGTCAACCAATCCAAAAATTACCCGAGATACATTTTAGGCTAAAATATGGTTTTGGTCCCTGCAAATATGCCTCGTTTTGGTTTTAGTCCCTGTAAAAAAAAATTATTGTTTTTGGTCCTTGCAAAATATTTTGTTTTTGAAAATAGTCCCTGCAGGGACCTTTTTAAAAATCAAAAGATTTTGCAGGGACTATTTTTCTAATAAATGGGTTCAGTCATCATGTGCCACATGTGCAAATCATCACCAAAGTGGGGTCAGGGACCAAAACCAAAATGAGACATATTTACAGGGACCAAAAACAACAACAAAAAATTACAGGGACTAAAACCAAAACGAGGCATATTTGCAGGGACCAAAACCATATTTTAGCCTACATTTTATACTACAAGAATAAAAAAAATATAGTTGAAAAAAAAAGGGAGTAGAAGAAGATGCAAGGGTAGGAAGTAAGAAGAGACAATATATATATATATATATATATATATTTCTCAAAGAGCATTTTCAAAGGAAAATTTCCCAAGCATACGTTGTATATTCTATGACTTACCTCCATGTATGGGGGTACATACATTAGCCCAGTAAAAAAGGCGGATAGACAGGCACGGGAGTGACTGTCTGAACTCTAGAATTTAAAAACACATGTAACAAAGAATTTTGAACGTGCATATATCTAGGATTTGTGCAATATGTTTACTTGATTTCCACATTTATGAAGGACATCAATATCTTAGAAAGATGCAACTATTTTTTGTAATTTTCTCATTTCTCCTTTAGAGCGAAATTTTTCAAGAAAACGTTGTTCAACCCGTGCGAAGCACCAGTTTTTAACTAGTAAGAAGCATAAAAATTTATCCATACCATCTCAAAATATATTTGAGTAAAAAAAGTAAAAATAGTGAATGAAATTATAAAAAAATAATAATATTAATTAATCGGCCATCACCAAATGTCTATCACTTATTTAATTTTTCAGACGTGATATAAAATTACTCAAGTGAAAAACAAATTAATTCAACTCAAGACCAAGAGGAAGGTTGCACATAACTGTTGGGTCATAAATAAGACCTTCATAGAGTTAAAAACTACAAGATAAATTATTCATTTGTTTGGATACCAGTCCAACAACTTATTCATGATTACTTGTATGTTTCCTCAGACACAGATTAAATTCTATAAGCGGAATTCTGCTTCAAAGTAAGGACCCTTGTTCATAAAATTCTCCAACAATTCTCCAAATGGCATGGATGGATATATGGCTGGTGAAGTTGAACTTGTAAGAGGCTTTGCAGGTCCTATAATTGCATCTTTTTTTGGGTTAATGAAATAGGCAATAGTGTGCCTATTAGGGCTTGAATTTGTTATAACTCGGTGTTCAGCACCAATAAGCCTTCCATTGGTAATTATCTATATCAATCATAAAAAAGAAAAAAAGTTGAATTCCATCATACAAAACCTTCTTAAAAATGTCAACTATAAGTTATCAAATTTGTTTTCCTAATTTTCTAAACAATCTCAAGCGCAAAAATAAGTTCATAAACTCATTTACACTTCAGAAACTATACTATTTCAAACTTTCATTGTTGCTTCTCAAAATTAATTATATTACATTCAAAATTATTTATAAAAATATGACTTCTAGTTAAATAAATAATTTTTTTTCTTAACCCTTCAATTCTCAATGGAAAGGGTTTAACATATTTGTAATTCGATCAGAAAAATAAAGTCTAACAAAGAATTATCCATTCAAAGTTTAGACTTTGATCCTCCCGATCGATAATGAAATAAAAATGTTTATAGTTTGGTCATATACTAATAGATTACTTACAAAGTATGTTGAACTTCTGATTTGTAATTAATAAACACTCTCACTGCATTAAAAAATAGAGAATTCATATCTACTTAATTAATTAATACTCGATCAAAATGTACTTATCTCTTAGATGAACTTCAAATTATAAGACTTAATCTCTAGAAACCGGAGGATTAAGATAAAAAATATATTAAAACAAATAGTTATAAAAAATTTAAAGCAAACATTTTAAGATAAAAATTTATTTAAATATCATGTAGACTTTCTAGATAAATTATATGGATTCAACTTACAAAGACTCAATCTATTGATATCAAATACGAGAATTGTATATGAAGAAATATGTACCTGAAGCATAAAACCCATGTTAACAACAAAAGCATCAGGAATTGGCTCAACAGGAATCCATGCCCCATCTTTCAAGACTTGAAGTGCAGTGATATTTGGTTCTTGAAAAAGAATGGTTAGAATGTTTGGATCTTTGTGCCTTGATGCTCCCAGTGTTAAGCTTGGTTCTGGACAAGGAGGGTAGTTATGAGATATAAGTACTGGATTTGCACTGAGTTCTTCAGAGAAGTAATTAGGGCTTAGTCCCAACCCTTCAGAAATCAGATCCAAAATTCTCAGCCCAAGTGCTCTTAGTTCTTGTGTATATTTTCCAACAATTTCACTGAAAAAATATAAAAAATTAATGTTAATCAATTATTAAAAATATAACACAGTATGAACAATGAACCCTTGAATTTTGTTTTTCTTTTCAAACTTTTTAAAAAGGAAAATTGGACCAATGAGACCTCTGCCTTGCTTTTCTACGCCTTAACATGGGAAAACCAATTTGGCTTGTTCAATTTTTTTTTAAAAACTCGGTATCTGATCCATCAACCGACTAATCCGATGAAACTAATCCCACCGTTCACTTGCAGGGGCTCTATTTAAAGTCATAGCAAAACTTTGTATGGGTTCACCCACCGAAATTGATATAAAAAATAATCGAACCTGAGATCTTGAGAGGAGCAAACTCCAAGATCTAAAGCTTAACAACCCCAAATGAGTTTTGGCTTGCTTACTTTAATTTCTTCAAATATAAAACAATTTTAGTGAAGTTTTCAGTTGTTTCCATCAATTAATGTTTAAACAAGTCAATCATTAGGAAAATTATTATCATAATCCGATCACGTAACACACTACCCTATAATATAAAATGTCAATTAATCAAAAATTAATTTTCAAAAATGTCAATTAACCAAATCACCGGATCCAACACAAATTAATTTTCAACCATGTAACGTACACATTCAAGCAAAATAAAATATATTCTATTATAAAAAAAATAAACTTTGAAAAATTTACCGGTATCCCTCTGGTTTCTCAGGCCAATATTCAGTAAATTCTCCTGAAGGTGGACAAGGGTGTTTCAATGAATCCTTCCAATACTTAGCCACATCTGCACAATTCCTTCCACTACTTGTATAGAGCTTGCAGCTTCCATTTGGATCTTTAGAACTTTCAATTAACTTTTCATTGGCAGGCATGGCATGAAATTCTTTGAAAATCCTTAATGTATCATCCATTAATTCCTTAGCAACTCCATGATTCACAACCTACCATCAAATTAAGAACAAATATAACACGGATTAACATAATTAATTTTTATATGATCGATAATTATTTTTTTAAATCATGAATCCTCAACAACAATCAAATACTAATTCGTCATGATACACATATCACATGCATGCACGTATGCACATATTATATATTACTAGAACTAGAAAAATTGCAAATAACGACGAAAAAAATAAAACTGTCCTTTAAATTTGGCTTCTCTAACGCTTTTAGTGACGGAGTTTGAGACAAATTTTATCTTTTTCCGTCTCTAAAATTCAGTCGCTATTTACTTATAAAAAGTATATAGTTGAGATGGATCAAAACAAAAACTTGGGCAAACGAAAAATTTGAACCTGAAAAAATCCATATTCTTCGGAGGACTTAATGATGTTTCTTATGATATCATCACGATCATGTCCTCCAAGATCAATCACTGGAATTGTCTTAATAGTGGACAAAACAGCATTGCAAGGTCTTCTTTCTGCTGGTTGCACATAAGATTCTGGCACAGAAGACTGAAGATTGTACCAGGTAGACACGAGCTTGCCATCCATATTCATAATCCTTAATTAGTGTACCTTGGAGCTTGAGTAGCATGCACACTGTGATTATGAAATGTAAAGAGTCAAGACGCTACAATATATTTATTTAGTAAAATATTTCCCCCTAATTTTTTTTTTGTAGATAAGATACAAAAGTAATATATAATCTATGTATCTATCAATATTTTTTTTTGAAGGGATGTATCCTTCAAAAAAAATAAAATTTCATTTTGTTGGTCAACAAAAAACTATAATAAAATTTATTTGACCTATTGATTACTATTACATATTAAATACAATGTATTTTATCAAGAAAAGTAAATACAATGTATTCGTTGTTTTGACTCAATGTATATAGAATGTATTAAACACTGATAAAAAAAATTAGTATACTTTTTTAAATGTTATATTTCAAGTATTTTTAAATAATTGTATTTGAAAGTTCAAATTAATAGCTATATTTTCTTTTCTCCGTTAAAAAAAATAAAAACTATGTTTTCATTTCTTTAAACATTTTCTTTAAAATTAGAGTACACTTAATCAGAAGTCAACGCGTTGATCATAAGTGAAAATGCATCCAGAAAATGATGATGATGATAATAATAATAATAATAATAATAATAATAATAATAATAATAATAATTACAATTCAAAAGTTAATAATGTTATTGGCAGATAAGATGAGAACATCAGTAACAATATTAAGAAGAGGAATTTTGATCCAAACTCATGTAAATAGATGAAAAATTCTAATTTGTGGATACTTTTTTAATATATGGGTCTAAGCCTTGAATGCTGCAAGAAAAGAATGCTCAAATCAGTTTGGAGCAAGCCTTTAATGTTGAAGAAATTTTTTGGCAACAAAAATCTGGCATTGTGATGGTGACAGAAATACAACCTATTTTCATAGGATAGCCAAGATTAGAAATGCTTATAGCCTCATTACCTCCATTAGAAATGGTGATACAGTGTTAACAGACAAACATAAAATCTCATAACATATTGTCAATCACTTCACCTCAATCTTCAATAACAACTCAAACACAAGAGACAATGGTTTGGTTGATGAAGTGATTCCTCATTTGATCATTGATAGAATCAACAATTTGCTTACTTTACTTCCCTCAGATGAGGAAATATTTCAAGCTGTGTTTTCTTTGAACAAAAATAGTGCCCCTAGTCCTGATGGATTTAAAGCACTATTTTTTCAAACCTTTTGGGATATCATCAAGCATGATGTCACAAAAATATTTCAACTGGATGGATTTTGCCAAATTTTAATTCAAATAATATTGTGCTTATTCCTACGACTAACAATGCAGATTCAGTGAGTGATTACAGACCTATTGCAAATGCAAATTTCAAGTTCAAAATCATTTTAAAGATTCTAGCTAACAGGCTTTCTAAGATCATGCCTGCAATTACTTTTGTGCAACAGAGGGGATCCTCAAAGGAAGAAGCATTAAAGATCACATTTGTCTCACTTCAGAAGCTATTAATATTTTTCATAAGAATTCTTTTGGAGGCAACTTGGCTTTGAAGGTGGATATAGCAAAAGCTTTTGATACACTTAACTGGAATTTTCTATTGCAAGTCCTAAGGAAATTTGGTTTTAATGAGGTTTTTTGCAAATGGATTCACTCTATCATCTTATCTTACAAACTATTTATTTCAATTATTATAATGGTAAGTTGCATGGTTTCTTCTCTTGTACTAGGGGAGTGAGAAGAGGAGATCCCCTTTCTCCCCTACTTTTATGCCTTGCTGAAGAAGTTATCAGTAAGAGCTTAACCAAACATGTTGTAAATGGAAAGCTGAAATTGATCCAGGGCACCAGAGACATGGAAATTTCTTCCCATATTCTATATGCTAATGACATGATGTTATTTTGAAAAGGTACTACTTCCAATCTTAATTGTCTAAAAGATATTTTATCTTGAGGCTTCTGGCCAGCTAGTCAACCCTCATAAATCTTCCATCTATGTTAGCTCCATCACCAATCATTGATTATTTAAAATAGAAAATATGTTTGGGTTTAAGATTGGCTCCCTTACATTTACATACTTAGGAGTTCCAATTTTTAAAGGCAAACCTAAAAAGTCTTACTTTCAACCAATTGCTGATAAAGTCAAAATTAAGCTTGCTGCCCGGAAAGCTTCTCTTCTCACCATGGCAGATAGAGTACAACTTATAAAGAGTGTTATGTAAAGCATGCTCCTTCATTGTCTCTCAATCTATTTCTAGCATGTTTCTTTGATCAAATATATGGAAAGATAGATGAGAAACTTCTTATGGAATGGTGATATTCATAAAAAAAAATGGTAACTGTAGCTTGGCATAGAGTTTGTAAGCCTTTCAAGAAACGGGGGGGTCTGGGAATCAAAAACTTGTTTAGCATAAGTGAAGTAGGTAATCTCAGAATTTGTTGGGATATCACTCAGTCAGGCTTACGTTAGGCCTCTTTTGTTAGGAGCAGAGTTATGAGACACAATAAGCCTATCTCTCATCATATCTCTTCTCCTATATGGAGCATGGCTAAGCATAAACTTCCCAGCATTTTCAACAATGCTTCTTGGGGTCTAGGTAAGGGGAGAAGATAAGCTTTTGGTGTGACTCCTGGTGTGGGGAGCCATTTACTGCAGCTTTCAACATTCCTTTACATATTCACAATTCCCTTCAATCTTCGGTTGCTCATTACATCCAAAACAACATTTGGAGTGTGCCTCAGGAAATAAAAAATTATTTTCCCTATTTGCAGCAGAAATTGAGTCTGATTATTATTCCTATTATTCAGAAAAAAGACAAATTAATTTGAAAAACATATCATCATGGTAACTTATTATTTAAGGATGCTTACCTGTTTCATAGTACAAAATCGATTCAGAATATAAGTTGGGTCAAGTTTATCTTGAATCCTGCTATTTCTCCCTCTAAATCCCTTCTTATGTGGAGAATTTTGCTAGAGAAGATCCCAATCAAGAGAGGTTTCTAGTTTCCCTCCATTTGTGGCCTTTGTACTTTGTCAGCTAAATCTTCAGCTCACCTTTTCCTGGAATGTAATTATGCAACTCAAATATGGAACTGGCTTAGATCTCTTTTGAACATCAATTTTAGTGTCTCATCTTTGAATGAACCTCTTAAAGTGTATGAAAGAGCTTGGTCTCCTTAGTGTAAACTTGTCATTCTTGCTGCCATTATCAATGGCTTCCATGCAATTTGGTTTTGCAGAAACCAAAAAAGATTAAATGACAAGTCCATTAATATTAGAACTTCCATAAACTTGATAACTTCTCTATGTCAGGAAACCTCACCTCTCTTACTGCTACATCTTCCATTGTTGATTTTGTAATCTTAAAGCACTTTGAGGTTAATTTAAAGCCTCCTAAGCCTCATATCATTAAAGAAGTCATACGGAGTCCTCTTGTCTTCAATTGGACTAAATACAACTCTGATGGAGCCTCTAGGAAATACTGGTCATGCTTCTTGATGTAGTATTTTTACGTATATCAAAAGTAAGTATTTATATATCGTCTCCTCAAGGACTAGTGTGATATCATGGACTGTTCGACGTCAGTTATCATTTTAAGTTGAAAGAGTAATTTGTTTGTTTGTTTAAAATTTAAGTATCTATGTTATAAGATTAAAACTTGAGATTAATAGGGCGTGAAACTTGTTAGGATTAGAGTTCCTTAATCAAGCATCACACGCAACCTAAAGATCATGCATGGATTCTAGCTTTCCTTTGATATTACCACGTATCCCTCGTCAATATCATTCGTGTCCAAATAATATTGTGACTTCAATTGTATCGTTTAATTGTCGATGTCTCGCACTATTAAACGATCCAAGAGTCGTTCCTATCATTCAATCGATGATTTCTCAATCTCTTAAATGATAGGAAAGCATTAAGTTCGGATACAAAGAGTGGTTATCTAAACATCATTTCCATGTCTAGAATTTATGTTTGGATAGAGGATTATTCTAAACCTAGATTCAAAAGTATTTTTCAATCACAATTAAATCAAACATGAACAATAAAGTGCAAGAATAATCTCAATATCAAATGAAATACTAGAACCATACATTTATAGATCAAAGGATTACATGTTTAGCTAAGATCAAGTACCACTAATCCCAACAATGGAGATTTAGCTACTCATTGTCATGGAAACCTTGCAATAATGAATTGAAATGAGGAAGAATCCAACTTCTATCACTCTTACTCTATGAAGACCAAGCCCTATTTCTCTCTCTAAGTATTCTTCTGTGAAAACTTTGAATAAAAACTCACTTCCAACTAAGAAATGATCAAGGGATATTTATAAGCTTTCTCATCTGCATCAACTCGCCTCGCGAGTTCCTCTGCTCGCCATGGCGAGTAGAGGTTTCTTCCCCAGTGGGTTTGTGCCACGTCATCAATAGGGAGTTTAGCCGCCCTTGCTCGCCTCCCAAGTAACTTCACTCGTCATGGCGAGTAAACCCGTGCTTCTGCCTATGTTGTTTCTTTGATAGCTCGCCATTGCGAGTTGGGGGCGAGTAAATGTGTCTCTCTGCCTATTTTTTGTTGATGCTACTCGCCATTGCGAGTTGGGTGCGAGTCAATGTGCCTCTGCCTATTTTTGGCCTTGTTGTATTTGTTTCTTGTTTTCCTTCTTTGCTCAGTGCCTTGAGTAACTTTCCTGCAAAATCAATTATCTCTCGGCTTTTTCCTTAATAACTTGCAAAACAAGTAACAAAAGTGCCCTAAATCTTCATTTGAATTACTACTTTCTGGCACTTATCACTTCTCGTGGTGGCCTTTTCAGGAATGTCAACTCAAACTTCCTTAGTTCCTTGGTTCCTTTTGTTGTCTTTGATGGTGGCAATTGAGATAGCTCATCATAAAGGTTGGCTATCTCTTTCGTTAGAAACTGACTCAATGCTAGTTTCATTGGCTTTCAAGTCTTCTAAGATTGCGCCCTAGAGTATTCAAAATAGATGGAGCCATTGTCTTCATGTTCTCTTTTCTATGAACTTCCATGTTTCCCATATCTATAGGGAAGGCAACAAATGTGCTGACACTCTTGCAAACTTAGGCTTAACCTTTGCTTCTTATTGGTGGTTTTCTCAACTGCCTCCTAATATTAGGGTAGACTTAGAGAGTAATAAACTAGGTTTACCTAACTTTAGATTTTCTTAACCTTTTGAGGGTTTTGGTTTCATGCCCCCCCTCTCTTTTGCTTTGCATATCTTTTTTATTACTTAATCAATTATGGGATTGCAGCCCTAACTGCAATCTCCTTTGTTTAAAAAATAAAAAATAAAAAAATGGGTTTAAGATATGATACAAAGAGATTTAAATAGATGAAAAAATTGTAATTTTTGGGTAATTTTTTTTAAAATAATACCATAATTAAGATTATCAAATCTTCTATTTTTTTATTTTTACTTTTTGATAAAATAAGATATAATGATAAAAAAAATAAAAAATAAAAACCAATGTGGATGGGCCAATGTTACAGATCCCCATTAAGTTAAAAAATAAAAATTGATGTCTCGGGAAAATATTTATGTGATATTGAATTTCATTAACTTTGGTGTTTTTAGTGTATTTTTATGAGTGAGTGATAAATGAAGAACTAAAATAAATTATTTTGATGAGAGATGATGATTGACTAAGAGATAGATACAGACAAAGTCATCAAAACTCAGTGAATCCTATGTCAAATTTGTTGCCATAATTAGAAAAAAGGTTTTGCTAACTAGTGCCCTAAGGACAATGATTAAAGATTCCATTAATAAAAACTTTCTCTTGGAAATACATGTCCTTACTTTTTTCTTAGCAATAATTACATCACTTTTCAATACAAACTTACTTATTTGAGTACTTTAACTAATGCCATAATGACAATGGTTAACATTCTCCTTAAAAAAATTAAACTAGGGCATTTAGAAAATTTATTTTAACTCTAGAATAGTTAATTTTTTTTTTTTTGGTACACAGGGTATTGATACAGTTTCTATAGAACACACAAAAATTTCAGACACTTATTAAACTTTTTATTATCTTTTTTTCTCCCGTTTTCTATCACTTTACTCTCTATTTCTTTCTCTTTTAAGATGTCAATTGGTTTTTGGGTGTCCAACAAGCGATATCCAAAGTTCTTATGTGATAGTTTCAATGATTTTCTGTGTTTTAAGATGTCAACTTTTAAAGTCACTCCTATGTCTAAGTGATTGTGAATATGATAGTTTGAATGATTTTCTGGATGTATCCTCATCGTTAAAATAATGTGAAAACACTACAATATTTTTAACTTTAAGCAATGAAACTTTAGGCCACGGATGAAAAACCGTAACCTTATGGGTGCAAAGGCAACATATTTTTACACGTTTCTATATTTTGTTCAATACCCTGCAGAAAACCATTACCATTTATTTTTAAGCCATGGTTATATAAGCATGATATTAACATAGCCGTTGCCAATTCCTTATAGGCAATGACTTTTATTCGTTGATATTTAAACCTCAATTAAAATCCGTCGCATTTTCTTATTTAATAAGCTGCGAGTAATAAACCATGGCCTATATTTCATTTGCCCATGGATTTTAAATATTTTAAGCCACTCTGAAATATTCGGTGTGGTTAGTTTTTGCAAACCGCAGACAAAAATATTTCATAACCCGCAAAATCTCCCTCGTTTTTTTTAGATTCTTTTTTTTTTTTGAGACCCTCTCTTTATTATTATATTAATAATAATAATAATAAACATTGAAAAAGTAAATACATGAACACCACATTAACCTGAACTCTAGCTTCAGAACCTTCACTCACTGCGAACCATAACCTAATATTTACTCACAAATCTTAGTCATCACTTGAATCACTATGAACCTAGGTCTCTATTTCTCTCTCTCTCTCTCACACACACACACACTTTCTCTCTCTCTCTCTCTCTCTCTATCAAATTTCACTTTTAGGGTTCTTTAATTTGAGATTTTTTTCATTTGACTCAAATTGTACTAAATTGATTAAGTGATTAATCAATTTAGATTATGGGTAATGTATTTTATGTTATAAAATCATTGTTAGGGTTTCTTATTTGTACAAAATTAAGGATTTTGTGATTGTTAATTGAGTTTTTTCATATGTGTGATGTGTTTTGTGATTATGAGTAATGGATTTTGTGTTTATGACTAATGTATTTTTTTTATTAAGTCAAATGTTTATGGTGAAAATAAAGAAATAAAAACCACATTCACTTATCTACTACAATTTTCTTACGTTGCAAGGAGAAAGCTGTCGTCTAAAACAAGCTTCTAAACAGTGGGTTTTTCATGAAATATGTCATGGTTTGTGTGAACCGTGGTTTAAAGCACAAAAACAATTACGTTACGCCGGCTAAATCGTTGCATAAACATTTAGATAGTGGATTTTAGGCTTCTGACCACGTTTTATGTTGTTGCCTAAAGCAAAAAATGTGGTAGTTAAATAACACTAACATCACCAGACCTGCATTGACGGTATTGTTATTTTTCTGTTACAGATGGACAACCAAGGAATGAAGGCTTTTGAACATATGATGTCATGTATACAAAGGTAAGAGTGGATGTAGTTTTTTTTTTGAAGAGATGAAAAGTCCCTCCCATGTATAGGTGTCAATATCATGGGGCTTTGAAGTTTAGGCCTCATCCCACGTAGTAAGGGAGTTTGAAAATTCACAAGATTAAAAAACTCACATTCATGCAAGCCCACAAATAAAAAAATCAAAAGGCTCCAAAGCCCCAAAATTTCTATAAACATTTTTAAAAAGCTCACATTTATGACAAGATCTGGTTTAGCTATTGCCTGTTGTATAGGAGCTCTTGGTTATATAGTATTATAACCCAGGGTAAAGATTGCACATAACTAATTGAACATAAGACCTTCATAAAGTCAAATTACAAGATAAATGATTCATAAACTTGAATATGGCTCCAACTTATTTATGATTACATGTAAATTCTTCATGTACAAGTAATAAAAGGAGTTTGTATTAAATTTTTATAAATAGAGTTCAATTTCAAAGTTAGGATCCTTGTTGTAAAAATTCTAAGTTTCTCCAAATTCGATAGATGAGTATATGGGCAGTGAAGTTGAACTTAAAAGAGGCTTGGCAGGTCCTATAATTGCTTCTTTTCTTGGATTAATGAAATAGGCTATAGTGTGCCTACTAGTGCTTGAATTTGATGCAACTTGGTGTTCAACAGCTATGAGCCTTCCATTGGTAATTACCTATGTCAATTGTAAGAAGTTGAAAATTTTGTCATACAAAGCATTTATCATAATGAAGATTTACTATAAGTTAACAAAATAATTTCATTATTGTACCTCAAGAGCTAACTCATTTAGAATTAAGATACCATTTTCGATTTCGTTTTTCTTATAAAAAATGTTACATCAAATTTTCATGGGTTTTTTGCAATATTAATTAAATTATATAGGAAAATTAATGATTGCAAATTATTTATTAAAAACTATTTGTTATAATGATGCATTATATGATCTATAAACTACATAAAGAAGAAAACATATATTTATCTCTAATTTTACTATATATTAATACTAATATTTATAAATTTGATCATAGACTAATGTTTAATTTGTAATTAACACATAGTCGCACTAATTCGACCATATATTACTACTAATACTGATAATTCATTTACAAAACATGTTTACTTCACTTAAGATCTTGAGATTCCATTCTTTCATGCCTATATAGTTCTCCTCTTAGTGAACACTTTTTGTGTTGGGAAGTTCTATTTGAATATCGGAAGGACTTTAAACCAAACATATTGTCTTGTTGAAGTAAATTTGTCATTGGGTAATGCATAAAATTTTACTTAGCGAATTCAGTTTAGTTTAATCAACATGTCCAAGTTTTGCATAGTAGATTTTACAAAACCCCAATTTTCATGATTTCAATGTAAAATAAGTATTCGATAGAGATATATGTTGTGATTATGGAAAATAATTATTATTTTTTTAATGTTAATGTTTGTCTTTTAGATATTTTAAAATACTTTAGTGACCTTTGTGAAGTATAAGTTCACATCTCATATTGTGCTTATATTATCAATATTATATTTGTACCATTAAAATTTAATTCAATTACGTAAAACTTTTATGTTCAGATCAATATCTAATTCGTCCATCTTTTATGTCTAAATTAGTGATGAATTTGATATTAAATGTAAACTTGAACTTTGCTAAAACTTTTTTTTTTTTGCATTGTCCATACCAATTGAGCTATATTCAAGAGGACTTGGTAAAACGTTTGATCATATATTAAGCTACACAACTAATTTTTATATAAAATCAAATCCATCCATTATATATGATCATTTGTTTAACTTGTGATTCTACCAGATTTATTCGTGCAAACACCCTGCTCGTCGTGTGAGCTTACCCAATATTTTTCTAAAACCATTTTGATCAAGCTAGTACAATATATCATAGTCATGCGACACAACTTATCGCTAATGCTGATGGAGTGTATAACTAGACCATTATGTAACGGGTTCCAAACCCTTGTAAGAAATTGTGATGCAAATACTAGCCTCCACGAATCATTATTTGTAACCTTCAAAGACTTTCATTCCTCCTTTAAATTATGAAATTTGTTGTTTAGACACTTAATAAGGCTGAAACACACCATTAAATAACCATAATACCCCTCGGCAGTTAATTACTGCCAGTTTTACTATTCCTCGACAGTTAACTACCGTCAGTTTTTTGAATTTCCTCGGCAGTTAAGCGCCGATGGACTGTTCCATCAGATGAAATAGCCAGCTGCTCTCCCTACTCACTATTTCATCGTCAATTTTCCTTCCTCTTACTTCTAAACCCCCAAAATCCAATATTTTTTTCACCAAATCTTGCTCCAAAATCATTGAAGCATCAATCATAAGAGGTATTGTTGTTTTTAATCCGTTTATTATTTTTTTGTTGTTTTTGGGATTTTTGCTGTTAGTTTGCGTTAAACACTGACATGGGGTCATCGACACTTAAGTGTCGAGGCATGGGAGCATCGGTAGTTAACTGCCGAGGAATTTCGGTAGTTAACTACCGATGGAAACTTGCAAAAAAATGCAAGCTTCTCCTAGTTTTTGAAATTTTTTTGGGTGCTTTTTTTTTGTTTGAATTCATTATACAATTGATGTTTATGCATTAGTTAGTTGTTAATTCATAGTTTTGTGTTGTATATTTATAGTAATGGTTGAGAACGTGGATGATGATCCGGGAGAGACAAAACCAAATATTGTCGAAAATTCCAGAGATGTCAAACTGCCTAAGGTTGAAGGCAAACCAAATATTGATGGAGCTTCCGTCCATGTTGAAGCTTCATTATATGTTGACTCCGGTGTCGTCCCACTTGATGCCAACGAAGTTGACACGGCTAAGTTTTTTCCGAAGAAGTTTAATGGAAAGATAGGGATGACTTGCTTAATTGGGCACGTCATCAAGCCAATAAGGCGGAATTTACAATTGTTATACAAAGATCCAATTTGATCAATCCAATGTTGCGACTAGTGTGTGAAAGGAGTGGCGCTCAAAAAGTGCCGGAAAAAAAAAAAAGCGAAGCATGAGACAACAGTCTCAAGAAAATATGGGTGTATGTTCATGGTTAGTCGATATCTTAGTAGGTAAACAAATGAATGGAAATTGAACATTCTTAATGGAGTTCACAACCATGTGATGGAGCCGGCTTTAGAAGGACACATGCTTGCCAGTAGATTAAAGGAGGATGATAAGATGATTGTACATGACTAAACTAAGAGCAAGGTGCTTCCAAGAAATATTTTGTTAAATTTGAAGAGCAAAAGACAAGATTGCATGACAAATATCAAGCAAGTATACAATGAACGTCAACAAATATGGAAGTCAAATAGAGGTAACAAGACGGTGTTGCAGTTTCTAATATCAAAGTTGGAGGAGCACAACTTTGTTTATTTCTCAAGAACACGAAGTGAAAGTACTACTATTGAAGACATATTTTGGGCTCATCCAACATCCGTCAAGTTGTTTAACAATTTTCCAATGGTTTTGGTTTGACTCCACCTACAAAACCAACACGTACAAGATGCCAATGTTTGAGATAGTTGGGGTCACCTCGACCGATTTGACATATTCGGTTGGCTTTGGATTTGTGACACATGAGAAAGTGGAAAACTTTGTTTGGGTTTTACAAATGATGCGTAAACTTCTTACGTCAAAGATGAATATGCCTAAAGTGGTTGTGACAAATAGGGATAAGACTTTGATGAATGTGGTTGCAACTGTTCTCCCCGAATGTTATGCAATGAATTGTTACTTTCATGTGCAGAAAAATGTTAAAGCTAGGTGCATCTTAGACTGTAGATATCCTTTGGGAAAAAAGAATGGGAAAGAGGTGAAACATGGTGATGTAGTGAAGAAGATAATGAGAGCTTGGAAAGTTATTGTTGAATCACCCACTCAATAATTATATGCAAATGCATTAGTGGAGTTCCAAAATGTTTGTAAAGATTTTCCAATTTTTTTAACCTATGCCATGGCCACCTTGGATGTTGTTAAGAAGAAAATAGTGACCAATAATGTGGGTGATTTGAGTACTTATTGGGAGAAAATGCATGATATGTTGGTGATCCAGTTAACTGCGATACAAACATCATTTGGTAAGAGTTGTACCGTATTGGAACATAGATTCAAAGATGTCACTTTGTACTCTGGGTTACGGGTTATGTGTCTAGATATGTTTTGGGCAACATTATTTTGGAAGAGGAACGTTGTAGGGGAACATTGTGTATGGACAAGGAAATTTGTGGTTGTGTTCAAAGGACATCGTATGGGCTACCATGTGCATGCTTTATTTCTACAAAAATATGTGACGACAAACCTATTTTGTTGGATGAAATACACCATCATTGGCATTGGTTATATATGGGTTAAGAAAATAATGAAGATGGTTTTTCTGTCGAGAAGGAGTGGAATGGTATTCAAGAACGTCTCAAGAAATTCCCTTATCAAATGAAGCTAGAAATGAAAGAGGTTTTGCGATAGTTGGCATTTCCTGACACCACCATGTTGTCTCCACTACCGCGAAAAGTACCAACCAAGGGAGCCAAGAAAAAGGGGATATTGCGATAGTTGGCATTTCCTGACACCACCATGTTGATAAGTGGTTGACGTTTCCAGAAATGGAACACATTGTTTCTAATTATTACAATAGGTGTGTGGTCTTGTTGACAAATCATGAAATTGGAACTTTGGAATCTTTTTTCCCACTAAGAGGGCTACCACCGGCTAAGCAAAAAACTCCCATCATGTGCCTTGGCTTAATTCCCGATCATTTTGTGCTTATTTTTTTGAAGGATGGCTGTCCACTACCTACATCATCTACGGAGTGGAACAATCACAAGAATGAAGAGGCATTGACTTGGGAAGATGAGTATTTGGATAAACAAGACCGGTTTCGAGATCTCATGATTATTGAAAACGGAGAGAAACCGCCCCAACCAAAAAAGGAGTCAAACGAAGCGGAACTTATTTTGTGTGACACTCCCAAAAAGCAAAGAAAGAATTTGAAGTTATTGGGGAAGGTGAAGAAGATTCAATTTCACTTGATGCGATTTGAGTGATTTTTTGTCAGTGTTAATCCTTTTTTTTTTGGTAGAAATTACACTGACATATTTTTTTGGGTCGATATTGTAACGCCAATTGTTTGTGGCTAATATATAACTAACATTATGTAATTTATATAAATATATGAAAATATGACTTTTATGTGGTGAAACAAGTGCAATATTTATTTAGTCGTTATTAATGTTTACGCATTTGATATACATTTTTATTGGTTATTACGTTTCATTTTATTTCATTCTAATGTATGATTTCTTTTCATAAACCTTTTGTGAAGTGAAACATGTCTGAGGTTGCAAAAATTGAAGACCGTATTCGGTACTCTTCTTTCAAAAAGACAATTAAGGTCATGATAACGCCGACCGACTCTCTTGATAATTTGAAGGCACAACTTAACTCGTATTTTGAGTATCTGGGTGAAAATAAATATACACGTCACTTATTTGCTCAGATGCCTTGCATGGACCTGTGAGCAGATAAAGATGAAGACATGTGGAAAACGGCGATCTATGTGCTTGGCTTATTCGCGACGATAGCGACGTCGGATTTATGTTTAGGAATATGGTGGAAGGTAATACTCTCTCCGGTCTCAAATATAAGAAGAAAAAAAATTTAGGTTTATTGAGTAGTTAATGTATCTGGTCTACATTGTAAAGCAGATACGTTAATTATTCAATGAACCTAAAAAAAGAATATTTTCTTATATTTGAGACCGGAGGGAGTATATTATATATGTGTGTTCGTTCCATCTGCAAGTGCGCAGAATGTCAGTAGAGATTTAATTAAATGATATCTAATGTCGTGTTTAATTATGGACACTCTTTAATGTTTTGATGAATTTCACACATTCGTGTAATTCTAACGAAATGTTAGATTGATTTAATTATGGACAACTGTAAAAGATAATGTATTTTTGTTGTTTATGATTGAGTATAAATGGTGTTTGAGTTGTATTGCCTCTGGAAATGATCTAGTTGAATTACAGGTAAAAAGAGACCGAAAAATGGCTTGGTTGAATTATGCATAAGCCACTGTCTACATAATTGCTTTCCTTGGCAGTTAACTGCCGCTGGAACCGGCGGCAGTTAACTGTCGATGGGTATTTTGGTCATTTACTAGTGTGTGAACAATAAATTTCTTGAATTATTGTTCCAGTATGGGCTGCAGCCCATCCACTAATAAGTTTCGAAGGGCTCTTTCTAGAAGTAATCTACGAGGTTGTAGCATGAGAGCGAATAGACCTGTACAAAAGACAGACAAAGTGGCCTATGATATGTTAGAATACAAACCAAGGTGAACAACCAGCATGGTTTGTAGCATAAATACACCAAAAGATATGTCCTCACAGTTGCCACTAAAAGTACTACGATTGTCCTTCCAGGACAGTTGTCGAGCCAAAGGTTTAAAGGCCTAAACAATAATCTTTTACTATATGTTGTCTCTTAAGCATGGGATCATGTATATTCACTAAATCTTTGGTAATGTCTACATATTGAGTCATGTAATTCTAGTTTTTCCCTAAATCAAGCAATTCTTAGGTGTTTTGCAAGTATTCTATTGAAAAATCATGTAATTCAACAAAGAAAGACACCTCGTGGATAATTTGAAAGACATGGAATAAGATTCAAGAGACCTTTAAAGACATTACAAGTTGAGAAAATTTTGTTCCAAGTCCGAAAATAAGTTTGGAGTATGAACGCACTAAAAAAAAGAAAGAAAAAGATAAAAACGCATTGAAAGCAGAAGCCACTCACCCCAGGTGTGTGAAAAAACATGGAAAAACATTGTTTGTAGCACGCATGTGCGGCACACTTAGCACTAGGCACGGGGTGCGTGCGGTAATGAGAAAATATAACTTTCAGTTGTGTTTTATCTGCGGGTTTGGGGAAAAAGCCATGTTTTTCACCTCAAACTCAACAGAAAACTTGTCTATAAATATAAGAGCTCTCATTCGTAGTTATTCATTTAGAACTTGGCGATTCAAGAGAAAGAATTGATATGATTTTGGTCTCACAGTATTTTGGAACGATTACGACCCTTTATATTTTCTCCCTTTATGATTTGGTAGTCTTCCTCTTAAATCACTTGAGCTTACATTATTTATTGACTTGGGATCCAACTCCCATAACCAAAAGTAATTCTTCTTTTAAATTAAACATAAAAACGTCAAAAATCAACTTGTGCATGTGAAAGTGAATTTTTCTTTTTCGAGGCACATGTGAGAGTTAATGAAATTCATAATTAGAATTAGAAGTTTTTTGTTTTTTAGTTTGTAATATAAAGAAAAGTCACACTATTTTTTGTGTTAATCCTTTGATTTTTATAAGAAGAAGAAAAAAAAAAGACTCTGGTAATTTACTGTTTGATTGGAAGATAAGTAAAGTCTGACAAAAAATTATTCCATCCAAAAAAATCGATCTCATATTCTTTTGAACAATTCGTCCTTTTGTAAAGCTCATTGATCACTAGAGTTCAATTATTGGATTAAAGTCACACTAAAAAATATGCATGAGCCGATAAATGATAACACTTCAACATAAATTTTGGAAGAAATCGGAAGGAGAACTACTAAACCACAAAAGGACAAAACATAATCACCCAAAATAAAAATGAGGAGCCAAATCGCACAAAAAAGTGAAACATATTTGAGTTAGTTTGGTGGTGCTCTAGAACTATGGAGTGTGCTCATTTTAAGGTCTCATACTCGATTCTTTCCGATGTTAATTTCAGTGGACTAATTTCACTTCTTGAAAAAAACAAAAAAGTGCAATTAAACTAATGAGATACTAGACAATTGTTTAAATTGACAAAAGGGTTTAACAAAAGAGGGTCTTCAAAGACAGGCGGGGTGTTTCCCACCAAACTCCAACAGGGTCAAGTCATGGACAAAGCAGTCATCCATCCAGCCAGCCAGCAATTGTATGTATTATTATTGGTACCCGACGTTTATATTGAATATAAAATTTGCATGATGTTAAAGAGTTTTAGTCAAACACGTGATGTTATGTTCAGCTACCCTCCAATACGCACTCTACTCTCTTCATATAAAACCATATCACCCCAAACATCATTGCACCACTAGACTCTTCAACCCTTTCCTTTTCTACAACAAGTACTAAAACTCATTCTGTTCAAATTTTAGTACTACATTTTATTTGCTACCAAAGATATCAAAATGGTGAGTGTGTCGGAAATTCGTAAAGCTCAAAGGGCAGAAGGTCCTGCAACTATCTTGGCTATTGGCACTGCAAATCCAGCAAATTGTGTTGAACAAAGCACTTATCCTGATTTTTACTTTAAAATCACAAACAGTGAACACAAAACTGAACTTAAAGAGAAATTTCAGCGCATGTGTAAGTATTCTT
>Ga0228711_1004673_pt1 | contig 20975 bp, 10 predicted proteins | sample MedpolnodulmetaG_2_FD_177996 | JGI IMG/M metagenome (GOLD analysis project Ga0228711, IMG submission 177996) | Root nodule microbial communities from Medicago polymorpha collected in Santa Monica, California, United States - brown nodules | ecosystem: Host-associated > Plants > Roots > Nodule... | reverse complement strand
ATATTTATTTTTATAAAAAATAAAAATATATATATATATATATATATATATATATATATATATATATATATATATATATCAGTTTGTAATAAGAACAAATGGTTGGTTTCTTGATTTCGGAAAACTCTGTAACACCCACTCCATAGGAGCAAACGGGTTTAGGAGTGGATAGATTGACAAATTCCAACCACCATTTACATTCCCTGCAATTTAATATTACGTTGTTCTTGCTTTATTTTCCTTTTTCTTTTGTAATTTGCATTTCTTTTCATCTTTCTTTACTTTCATTCCTTTTGAATATGCTCACTTGAGTATTTTCTACCATGTTGTCACGAGACAACTTTTTATTAAAAGATGTTGGATGCAATTATAACATTAATAAGAACAATAATATTGTTCATAAATAACGCATGAAGTGATATCATAAATCGCGAGACTTGAACGAAAACTATAAAAAGACATTTATTCGATCCTAAAGCGTTGATGGATGGTGAAGTTTACATTACCAAAAATTGATTAAAACAACTAGTACATAATTTTATATTGTGTTAAATAATATATGGTTAAATATGATTTTGATCCCTGTAAATATATTAACTTTTTCTTTTATCCTCCCTAAAAAAAATGACTTTTAGTCCCTATAAAATTTTTAATCATCACTTTTGGTCCATACTTTTAAATAAGCACATATGTAGACTTCATATTTTTGAATAAGATTTTGCATAAAAGTTTATAATATTATAAGAAAAATTAGAATTTTTTAACAAAATATGAATTAAATATGAATTTTTTTATAGTTTTGGCCGTTAAAAATTCATATTTAATTCATGTTTAGTTAAAAAAATTAATTCTTTTTTGGAATAGGATTTTGTAATATCCTACACATTCCATTAAAAAATACAAAGGGTAAACATGAGTTGGCTTAAAAGTAGCGACTAAAAGTGTTGATAGAAAATTTTATAGGGAATAAAAGTCGAAGGAAATTTTTTTGGAATTAAAACGAAAAAGTTGATATATTTATAGGGAGAAAAAATATTTAACCCAGTAATATATCATAGGTTACATAACCTTAAGATGTATAGTAGAGATAGATATAGATCAAACATATCAACAATAGATCTAGTCCATGTTAGACCATCCCATGTGACATACCACCATTTTACATCCTCATGTGGCATGAGGCAATTTTTTCCATTAACAAAAATCAAGGGATAATTTTACCCAACACATTAATTTTCTTTATCACCCTCTCTTCTCTCTCTTCCTTCACCCTTTCTCACCGGCAACCCCCACCCACCACCATTGTCCTCGTCACCGCCACTGATTCCCTCATCACCATCCTCATATCGCAAACTCTCTTTGTTCTCCCTATATTCTCTATGTCATTTTCTTCTCTTTCCCTCCTTCGTTCTCCCTCTCTTCTCCCTCAAAACTTTCCCTTCTCCCTCACACTTTTTCTGAGATCTGAAAGACGCATATATGAGTTGTGTCCTCCTCATATCAACATATGGATGTGTTTAAAGGATGACGACAGTGTGAAGTAGCCGACGGCGTAACCTGTGATAACATATGAGGTTGTCTGCATGTTGTAGAGAATAAGAGATGGTGGTTGTGGTTTGTGGTGGTGTTACGGTCAGTGGTTGTGGTTTGTGGCGGTGGAGGTTCTCTGAAATGAAGAAAGAAGAAGATTGAGGTGAGGGAGAGAATGAGCAAGAACAGGAAGGAGAGGGCAAAGAATGAGGGTTATGTTACGTAAAATAAAATAGAAATCAAACAAATGTCACATAAGGGGTGTACATAGGGTATAAGAATAAAGGGTGTACAAGAAACTTAATCCCCATAAAAATGTTTCGTAGACCTATGAGATGATTTAAGTAAATATTAATAATATTAATTTTATTTTTTATTAATATAATAGATTTTGTACTTTTGATTAAATAAATAATAAGGTTACTAACTTTTTCAAGAAGAGAAATGTTATGAACACTCTCTTTTTAGCACTCTTTCTAAGACTCACTCTCATATTGTGTGAAACTCATGTGGGTCTCACCACTTTATGTAGGGCTATTTCCAATGTGTAGTACTTACATGAATTTCACCAAATAAGAGAATGAGTGTTCGAAAAAATAATGTTCATAGCATCCTCTTTTCAGTAATATAAACTTATTGACCTACATTAATTTTTTTGGTATGTTTAAATGTATTATTATACACTATAATTGACATTTGATATTATATATAGTTATACTCTCTAAATGCCATATTAAAGATCAAAATGGACTTTAATCTCATTAGTGTATTAGCTCCTTAGTCTATTTAAACATAGGTCAAATTACATATTTAGATGCATTCATGTGATTTAACCAACAAAAAAAAGAAAGATATATTCACGTGAAATTCCTTACTCCTTAATGTCATTAGGTCTGCAAACAATTAACCCTAGAAATTTGGCTCCAAATCTGCTGCATTAATTGCTGTAATTGTAGCCCTAAAAATTTCCCTCTAAATACCAAGATTTGAATTTCAAAAAATGATGTTAGGAATCAGAGAAATTTTCTCCTATTTTTCCTCCACCTTTATATTGATACAATAGACTACATTAATTTCCATAAAATACAGAAAGCTCTCCACTCAGCTGATCCTTTTGTTTTCTCACACATGTACACCGTTATGCCACCCATTTTTTCCTATATACACATGTATGCACTTATTCTTGAGCCACTCACTAATTCATGGGTTGTGCTGCTCAACATTTTTTTCGTTTAGAATTTCCAACAATTCAATTCTCTCAACTACTTCACCAGTTCCCTCAGTCCTGACCTCCACCACTTCTGACCATCGCCTCCTCCAATTTCTCAGTTCCGACCTCCACCATTTCACCCTTTTCTCTTCGCGCCACCACAACTTCAGCTAATGGCTAATAGTCCAAAATCTTTTGATTCAGATTAGCAATTAACATTGTTAGTATGCTGATATGTCTATAGTTTCTGGTTTAATATTCTACATTTGTTTTTATGATAAAACATAGATACAATTTCTTACTTCTTGTTCATACTGTTCTACTCTAAAAATATGCAGCAACTGTCAAAAGCTATCAAAAGTTGCATTGTGAAAAACTGTTTTATTGTATCTTTTTGTTGAAAATAATTGTTCCTTTGTATCTAGCACAATAAGAATTGTGTATATGGGACTGTCTATAAGTTTAGCCCTTCTTTTTATAGTTTCTATTTTATTATGTGTTTCAATGCTACTTTATTGGCTCTAAATGCATACTTTGATTTAGATTTAGGAGGATTGTGGTTTGTATTTTGGTTTAATGGTATTTTTTGTTATGTGGTTAATAGTTTTGATTATGACTTCCTATCTGCAGGGATTGGCTTCTGCGAGTGTTGATGAGAATCTCGCTGCAACTCCTTAGGATAAATATCACCTGCGAGGCTGTGACAACATCCGTTGAGGGTTTGAGAATCTATTTTCTAAAATTAATGGTGTAAGAATTTGGTAACTCGTGGGTCATGCAATCACGTGATATGATAGTTGATATATTTAATTCACTATTCAATAATCAGGGGCTTATCCATGAAGTGTTTACCACAATATTGCGTGGTTTGTCTGGGGGCAAAGTTACCAAGCCTGGAAAATTTAGGAGCTGTCAAGATGGTTATGCAGTGACGTCATCTTTGAAAGCTGGAGATGGAATTTTGTATCCCGTTGAGAAGAGCTTCTTCTTTATGCCTAAACCTCCCACTCTTATTCTTCATGAAGAGGTAAAATCAAGTTGCATTTACTAATATTCAAATATTAGTTTCTGGTTAATATGCATATGATACTTACATATTAGAGTTTTTTATTTATGGTTTTACCATTTTCTACTAGATTGACTATGTAGAATTTGAGCGACATGTTGGTGGTGGTTCAAACATGCATTACTTTGACCTTCTTATTAGACTCAAATCTGAGCAAGAGCATCTCTTCGGTAATATTTAGAGAAATGAATACCATAATTTGTATGGTTTTATCAGGTAAATATTAATTCACCGCCGAAATTTACTACACATATTTGTTTGTTACACAAGCTATTCACTTTTGGCCTGCACATGCAGTTCCAAGGGCTTGAAAATTATGAATTTAGTTGATGCCGAACCAACTGTTGGTGTGGCCGAGGTGCTTGAGAATGATGATGATGTTGTCGATCCACATCTCGAGCGCATCAGAAATGAAGTTGGTGGAGATGAAAGTGACGAGAAGGTGCCTAATTTGTACTTGACTACTTGATATTGTTTTTATCCTCTTCTTTATATCATGAGTAGCTTTTGGTATATTTTGTTCTAATTTTAAGTGATTGAGGTAACAATAGTTATTTATATCCAAACCTCGTTTGAATATATATGAGCATGAACATGACAATACACAAGTGTGTTTTGAAGTGTACTTACATTTCAGTTTTACCAGTCTTAAGGGTTTGAGAATCAATTTTCTGAAATTAACGGTGTAAGTGCACACAACATGTGCAACTTTTTGGATTTAATTTTCTGATTTTTATTATGTGAATGCACATAATAGGTGCTAACTTTGAGATTTTATTTCCAACTACTCACAATGTAAATGCACATAGTAGGTGCAAACTTTTTTGATTCAAAATGGTTGTCCTATGAATCAATACAATCTTGATATGGTAGATTTTTTTGGAATTTCAATTACTACATATTGAAATTGCTGTTATTTGAATCATATAGAAGGTTCCATTTGAATACATATTACTGCAGCAAGATTATTTTTATAGCCATGTGTTGTAATTTCGTCTTCAGCAGCAACATTATGTGCAAGTGTATGTTGTTAAATGCTCAAACCAAGTGCGACACAATGCTCAATTACTCATGTTAAATGGATCTTATGTCTTGATTGAATTTGTATTATACCATGTTATTCATGTATCATATACTCTGTATCACATTTCCTTTTCCTTTTTGTATAGGTATAATATTAGTGGATAAATTTTGAGGAGGACTCTTATCAAAAACCCATTGGAGATGTTTATTTTTCTTTCGGAAACTCATTGGAGATGATGATGAAGAAAAATAGGACAATATTTTAGTCTTTTAATGCTTATTTTGACAAGGGAATGAGTAATGTCTATGATATTTTTTTATCAAATGAATGACATGGAACTGCCAATTGTAGAAACCATGAAGAGTAGTTTTATAAACTATCTGTAATTGTGTTTAATGGAATCTTTGTAACAGATTAAAAGAGCTCTTTAGAAATATTAGATATCACTCCAGACATTTGGTAATGTTTATTGAGATGATGAGTGATAAATTTGAAAAAAAATCTTGCCACTCATCCAAATTCTAGGATCATCAATTAGAATTTTTTTTATTACGTGATTATTACTCTTCTCTATATTAACTACTAATTCCCAACTCTCTCTATCTTATGCTTTGTGAATTATATTGAGCGTATCTTTGCCCTTTTTTATATACTTCTTTGAGATATTAATTTCTATTTTTTTGGTTTTAAAAGCTTTATTGACTTTCTCTGAATATTACAGATTATTTAGTGAAACTAATGAACTACATTTTATTATCTTACTGGTTCATATTTATCATAACTGTAATTTTAGTTGAATCTGGTTGCAGATGGTCATTCTCCACTGTTTTTGTCATTATACCACATAAGTTTTGGTTGAATTAATTTCGCTTTTAGATTATATATTAACGACACTAATTTTTAATTAATTACATCTTATTAGCAAACCTCTAAAACCTCCCCCACTTTTTATTCCAACTTTTCCACTTTCCATAAACTTTAATTTTCTCTTACACTTATCAATTTTATTCTTAAATATTACTTCAAACATAATTAAATAATTATTCCAGCTCATAAGACCCGTGCGGCGCACGGGTCATCAATCTAGTATGCTTTTAACTTGACTGACAAATCAAGCAAGACTTTTAAGAATACCAAGTTTGAGCATGAAACAAAGCTTATAACAAGGTACAAGTGAGGCTAAGCCTTGAATTTTTCACTAGGTCAGATTTATGCTTAACAATACCTATTTCAGCACAATCTATTCTCATCCCTAATGTATAATGTATAATAGATTAAAAATTAACATCGTAGAATAACAATAATCTTGTACATGTTTGAAACATATGAAATAATGAAAAATAAAATAAATTAAATCGATAAGTATTATAAAAAAGAGCAATGATAACTTGACACAAAAAACTAAACACAATTTAGACACCGTATCCTTATACAATATTTTTTTTTCTTTTCTTTCAACTTGTACTATGTCATCTTCTCTCGGTAAATCACCACCACCACCACTGTTACACACTCTCTCCCCCCTTCCAAATCTCCGACCACCGGGGACGACAGTCTACCGTCGTCTTTCTCCTCTCTAATCTATTTCTCTGCAAAAACAAATTCAAAAAGACACCAAGGACGATGGTAGTGATGGATGACGGAGACGGTGGTGAGAAGGCCTGCTCAGATCTGAAGGGGTTGGAGGTCGATGACGGCAATGGTGAGGACGGTATAATGGTGTGGTGGCGAGGATGATGGTAGTGACAAAGATGGAGGGCGTGGCGGCAAGACAGATTGACAGCGGTGGTGGTAATCGACGAGTACAAAGGTGGTGGTTAGGATGGAGGGTGCGGTGAGGACGGTGGTGGTTGTGACTGACGAAGGCGGTTGTGGTGGTGGTGGTGGTCCGAAAGGAGGGTGTGGTGGTGAAAATGCAAGAGGCAAGAAGAGGTCGGGAAGAGAAGAAGGAGAAAGACAAAGAAAATGGAAAGAATGAAGTGGAATTACCAAATTAACCCTATGGTTCACACAAAATTACCGTTTTGTCCATGGTGTTATATTTGTGTCACAAATTGTGTGTCCATTTATCATTTCTCTATAAAAAAAAATTGAGGAAAAGTATTATTAAAAATTAAAAACAAAGAATATACAATAGATTAATTTAAAATCTCGTACTTATAAAAAATAAATCCAATCTAGGCAATTTCACAAGAGGAATTCCAAACATCAAATTTGATTTTGTGTAGTCTTCAATTTTTCGGGACTAGTTTTAATATTTTATTTATAATCTATAACCGTGTTAGAAGTACAAAATATATATTGTCGTTTAAAGTGACAAAAGATATATTCTTCCTCTTCATACAAGTTATCTTCATATGCAAGAGTTAGACCAACACATATGTTGATCGGTTCTGTTTGGATATAAACACCATTAGTCCCATATATTTTATGGATTTATGAGTGCAGAAACAAATAGAAATCAAATTTTATATCCTTATTGGGCATCCAATAATTCTTCAATGAGAAAATTAATTAGGTTAAAATCTTGGGCATTTAATTTACATGTAAAGAAAAATAAAATTGTTTTTTTCTTACTAAAAGGAAAAATCATTATGTCAAGTTAATTTGGCTTAAGGCATACACATCACCTTTCAATGGATATAATTAGAAACAAGGACCCAAACATGTCCAAAGTCACATGGAAGAGCATGCATGTGGGGCTTTGTTTACGATAGGCAATAACCTGCAATGATAAAGTATACCTTGCTACTTTCCTATCATTCAATTTCCCTTTGTTCAGTGTAATATTTCTACGACAATAGTGGCACAGAATGCTTATATCTTGGGACCCCATAATCACAAATTATTCAAGATATAAGGAGGGCCTCTTGCCGGTTGGTTCGTACATAGAGAATGTATAAATTGAACATGTGACTACCTTATGATGCACATGGGAGAGATGTTCCCAAACCAATTATGGTCCCAATTATGGAACGGTGTTGAAATTGTTCCCAAGTTGCTAGGTGGATTAATCTCACATGATAAGAATTTAGGTATTAGATTAGATATTAAGAAGAAAAAAAATGATTGAACAAAGACCAAACCCTTGTACCAAAGTTTGAACAATCTTGTAATTTCAGTTTGAACTTATATATTAAGTAGACTCTTTTTATTTGACAATGAAATGACGGTGAATTTGACTAATTTGAGTCAAGTCAGATTAGGGATGTAAATGACGTTGTCATTATAGTCTCTAAATGTATAAAAAAAAAACCATACAGATGGTGTGTGGGGAGCACATGCCAGGTTGATTTATCATCTTCTTCGCATTAGTATGTGTGTGGCGTGTGGGGTCATGCGTGGGGCGCGGGGCCTTGAGGCGAATTTCACTTGTTACTCTTCACCCTTAATGAAATTTAACCTTTTGATGTGTGTTTGGGATCCGGGACAGAATTTTCCCAAGTTGCATGAATTTCAAATACTTCGTTGTGCTTGGTTTTAATGTTTCCATAATGTCTATGAGTTGTCTTTTTCTTGGATAAATAATCAACCCTATAGCCTATACCAAAAAGACTCAAATATACTATGATTGTCTGGTTAGGTAGTTATAAGACACACAATGACTTTAACAAAATATTACAGACTTCTTCCTAGTATTATCAGTAACTCACTCTAATCCTCTATTCCTAAAATAAAGGATAAAAAGACTAAAAAATACTATAATGCATGATATGATGAGGAGTCATCAATGAAAAATATTTGTCACGTACTTTTTTGTGTATCACTGAAAAATATTTGTACCGTGTTTTCTATATTTATCAATATCATTGACAAACATTAGTCTCGTTTTTTTATGTATATGTCATAAATGTATGTATCATGTTTTTTTTATAATAATCATTGACAAATATTTGTCTCGCACGTTTTTATGTATCAAGAATAAATATTTGTCACATTTTTTTATATTATTAGTGATAAACATATATCTCGTGTTTTTCCTTAAAATAATATATCTCCTTTTTTTTATGTATTAGTGACAAATATTTGTGTCGTAATTTTTCTTTATAATTATCGATTCGAAAATACATGTCCGGTGTTTTTTATATTAATCAATGATGATTATAGTTTTTATATACTATTTTTATGGACCACACAGTCAAGTGTTTTTTTTTGTTGAGGGAAACATGCTTATAGCATTTCATTAATGATAAGAGTTTCAATACAGTTGGGTATATCATAATAAGTAACGAGACTAGCGAGTAACATGGCTTCTCTTGCAAGAGAATGAGCAACACCGTTAGCTTGTCGCCTAACAAACTCCACCCTAGCATTGTCCAAGATAGACCGACCCGGGACAAAGGCAGATTGGTTATCAGATATACAGTGGGGCAAGACGTCCTTCAACCTGTTTGCTAGCACTTTTGATATAATTTTGTACAACACGTTACATAAGGCAATAGGGTGCCAATCTTTCATACTAACATGCGAAGAACCTTTCAGAATAAGAGCAATATTTGTAATATTCAAATCAGGTGGAAATTGACCCGTATCTAACCATGCACAACATTCTTTGAAAATATCGTCACTACATAAGTTCCAGAAATGTTGATAGAAACCCGGACTATAACCATCAGGCCCTGAACATTTATCCGGTTGCATTGCAAACAAAGTTTTACGAAATTCATCTTTGGTAAAGGGGGCCGTGAGTTTGTCATTTTGAAGGGCAGAAATGGACGAGTTAATTACATTAATAACAGAAGAAAAATCATCACCTTACTTTTGAATAATATTCACAAGATAATTTCTCGCTACATCACGTAAACCTTGCTCATTAGTAATTTTATTCCCTGTTTCATCCTCAAGAGAAGAAATGCGATTTACCTTTTTACGAGCCGTAGCCGAAGCGTGAAATTTTTTGTGTTTCAATCCCCATCCTCAAGTGATGTTGATTGTTAAACTTGCGTTGAAATATTCAAATTGATTAATTGGGTGTTTTTGGATAAAATAGGAAACTAGATCACTATTTTTTGTATGCATTCATAGGCGAAGAAGTAGCATAATGTAAATACCCCCCAAAAAAAAAAAAGAGTTACATTACATGTGATAACTTAAAAGTAATTTTTTCAAAAAAAACTTAAAAGTAATGTAAAAATGATTTCGTGAATTCAATAAAAACTAATTTTCTTATTTCTACATTATACTCAAATTAGTATATACTCTAACTAAAATAAATTATATTATAACTATTCTCATTTTCTTCTCAAACTAGTATATATATTCTAACCCACCAAAATCTCTTTACCAATATTATAAAAACAATAACATGTATTTTCGATTTATTAGCCATGGGTAAAGGTTTAAAAGAAGAGATGAAAATCGCTTTAATCTATGAGAAAAATAATGACATCCAAACTAGTTTTTGGGAAGAAAACAAATTAATCTCAGAGAAAATGAATTAGGACAACTTAATCTCAAATTGTACGACGGTAAAAAAAAAAAAAAATTGACAATTAGTTCTCTAATAACAGTTTTTTTTTTTTAAAGAAGTTCTCTAATAATATTTGAAAAGAGACCATTTGATATCTGATAGTAATTAAAAAGACACAATATGACCCTACGGCCGAGAATGTCATGAAATCATTTTTTTTCTTCAATATATAACTTGCTCATTTTAGTTCTTTTTTGTCCAAGAAACTTTATGGAAAGTGTTTGATATGAAAGATATAGGAAAGATAAGAACTTGTCTAGGGTTACAAATCGAGTATTTGAATAAATAGAATACTTGTGAAAGATATAGGAAAGATAAGAACTTGTCTAGGGTTACAAATCGAGTATTTGAATAAATAGAATACTTGTGCATCAAGATTTTTATGTAGCAGAAGTTTTTGAACATTTCTATATTGAAAAATTGCATCCATTGTGTACTCCAATGATTGTGAGTTTACCAAATGTGAATAAAAATCAGTTTAGACCGATAAGAGTAGAGGTGGGCGAAAAAACCAAAAAACCAACTGAACTGTTGAACTGAACTGAACCATTACTAACAGTTTAGTTCGATTAGAAACAGTTTGATTCAGTTCATTTCGGTAACTAAAATTCGATTTCGTTTGTTTTTTTGTTTATATTTTTTTTTCAACGGTATCAATAATAACAGTTCGGTTCAATACGGAACAGTTCGAAATGCAAACAGTTCAGTTCAATTCAGTTATTTTAAATTTAGCAAACAATTCAGCTTGATTCGGTTAAGTTTTCATCATGAACCGGACTATATCCACCCCTAGATAAGAGGATGTAGAAGTATTTGACTCTAAATTAACATATCTCAGTACTATAAGAGCACTGATATACTTTGCTAGTTGTACATGTCCTCTAGTATCATTTTAGTTCAACATATTAGCAAATTATAGTTGTTCACCTACATAAAGACATTGAAACAAAGTCAAGCATGTATTTGTTACTTTATAGATACAATGGTATGAATTTGTTTTATTCCAAAGTACTCAATCAAGTATTAATTTAGCATATACATATTAACTATCCGATCCTCATAATGGTAGATCACAAACATATTACATTTTTTATATATTTTGGTACAACCATTTCATGGTGATTTGTACAACAGACCATAACAATGTCCTCATAAAATAATGTAGATTTTTTATCACTACATGAGGTAAGTATGGAATGTGTTTTGTTGATGTCTATGACTCAATTCACACAATAGACTTGATATTTGTCTTTCGAAAAAATGAATGCAACAATCATTTATGCCGATAATATTGTATGTATTGTTGAGTTGAAAGTGCACTCCATTAAAGAAGGTCAAACATTTTTCAAAAACATTTCACTCATGGTCTCTAGAACAGTGGTGGAGTGGTGGCATAAGCATTTAACAAATTCATGGTAAAATAATCTTATGAACCTTTTCACAAATTTATTTTCAAGTAGAAATTTTGACCAACTTGAATAAAAAGTTGGTCCTTATCTCAAAGATGATTGTCTAGTTGAAGTAGTTGAACAGGAGAAATAAATATGTTTTGCAATTCTCACAAAATCATATTGTACTATTTTTTTTATTCAATAGAAATTTGTTTAATTATCTTTGTGAGTTTAGCTCAGTGTTGGTAGAAAAATTGCATAATATATATAGGAATCATGGTTTAAACTTTAAACACCAAACTTATTCATCGTAAGAGGTGGATTTCTAGCTACTAGACTGTTTAACCAAAAATAAAAAATAAAAAGTTGTCCCACTAAGTTTATTTGTGATGTATTAATTAGGTATATCCTCGATGAACATTTGACAAAAATAAACGATATTCATTCATTCAGATTGATAGAGTACATAGATACAATGAAAATTCGCTAAAAACAAAAAGGATGAATCTATGAACAAACTCATGACATCCATGTTAATAACATAAAACGGCAAAGTACTAAAGCCTACACATATGACTATATTTAAGTCTCCGGAATACCCATGTCTCCGGATCTGCAACGTTGACGACTCCAAAGTCATTGATTTAATCTGCACTGGATCGAAGTTGATCTGACAATCTGTTCCGAACAAATACGTGAATGAAACAAAAAAGACAAACAATGTCGCACTAAGACGACGAAATCATGAAAGAAACAACGAAATAGATGTGAAAATCACTTATATTAATAAAAGAGAAATAGAAAAACGATTAGAGGGATAATTTTGGGTCAAAAATAGACCCTAAATCACCCATCTTTGATGGATGAAGGAGAAAAAACTAGGGTTTTGGTGACGGCTTGAAAGAGAAGGGGAAGAGAAGCTAAGAAATAATATAATTATGACACATGTATATCCTCGATGAACATGAAAGTCCATTTTATCTAGAGTGTTTTTTTTTAGAATATTGTTTATTGTTTTTGATATTTAATTAAAGAACATTTGCCATTGAATAATTTTGTTTCATGTTAAAGAAGAAAAGAATAAAAATTAATGATTTATTATAGAAATTATTATTTAGTGACTTTTTTAATTGTGGGAACCAAATAGTGTCGTTTTAATTATTTTCATAATTTAACTGTCCATTTTTTCAACCGTGGTTCATATAGAACTAAGTCGTCCCTTTTTTTTTCCTTCTCAAAAGACTAAAATTTTATTTTTCTCAAAGATCAAATTATTGAGTTTTGCAGTTTCTTTTTCTTTAGAGATTAAAATAATTCTTCACTTTTAAAGGAACTAACAATGATAGTTTTAAAAATGTCTAAAAGATAAAAATATATATTGTTAATACTAAAAATCATAAACCTTATAGTTATATGACTAAAAATTTAAAAGGTCGTCATAGACCACCGGTTTAAAACAATGAAAACACTCACAATTGCCATATCAAATTAAAAAAATAACAATATAAAACAAATGTAACATTATCTATGCAAAATTGTTTTAAATCGACATTCCACTTTTAAACTCATAAATTTATCTAATCATGTAAATAAATAAATGCATAAACAAATAATTACCCCACTTGCAATAGATTGAATGATATATACAAGCATATGTTTCCAGAGAAAGATATCAAACAGTTTCAAGATTTGAGATATCTCATCCTTCATACAAAACTAATAATGGATGGATTTGAAAGGTTTCACTGTGAGTCAGGGATTGGCACAGAGAGCATTCCCAAATAGGTCATTTATAGGAAAAGTCATTAGCCATTCCCACTATCTATTGGTAACTATGCGGACAACACATTCAAGTATCATATCATGTCAATGAGACTTTTGATAGCTTATCTAATTTTATTTTTATTGAATGCGTGCATGTTTTTCAACCACAAAAGAGAGCCATTGGATTCCTCATTGTTCATGTCAGTTGATTGGAATCTCTCTCAAGACATGCAGAGAAATCTCATTCATTAATTTCATGTATTAATCCAAACCCATTATGGAGAGCACAATTTTATTTGCACAAAAATGTTCTTGGTGCACAAACATAAGGAGACCCACACGAAGTATCCATAATAGATCACATTCATTGCTTTCTCAAATTTTGAGGATAATGCAATTGAACTAGGTGGGATGAAAATTTTGTTTAGGGTTATCTAACTTTATTTGAGTAACAAGTGTGCATAATTGTATATTAAGGTATGGGAGTGTATACTAATGATGCTAAACTAAATGTGTTTCAATAAAATATTTACTTATAAAAAAAAAAGGCCTTTAAAATGTTATGATAGTTCGTTTACATTAGTTGTTCTTGGGACAAGAATTTTGAATGGCTTAATTGAGTTGGTAAAACCATATTTATGGGGTTGGAGAGCTACTTAAGGTATATATTCTTGCTCTACATCATATAGGTGGCTTTTACCCCATTGTAAAGAGTGGAGTGGTAATGAAAATTGAGATTGGATTTGGAAACCAACAGTTCCAGCTTGCAAGTTTCAGCATCATTGCATCTGGGCAACTTTTCCTATCTTCCATATATGTGGAACCCACAAGGAAGATGTGATTCACTATCTTGTGGATTGTGCTTCATCCAAGGAAGTTTTGCAACAAATACATATTGTTAATCATCCATATTTTTTCAACTTCACAACCTTGAAAACATGGTTACAATCTATGTCCAAAGGACCTTTTGGTAACACGTTTGCAATAGGTATTTGGAGGATCTTGCACTTCATAAACAATCATAGTTTTGGTGACAGGAAATAGAAAATTCAAAATGTAACTTATGTTAGTATTCACTCCTCAAAGCATGCATCACATTAATCTTATTGTTTCCTTAAAAAAAAAATTAATCTTCTCATTGTTAAGTGGACACCCTTCAAAATGGTTGCGTAAAATTGAATATTAATGGTAGTTTTGGTGTTTTCAGTGAATTTATTGTTGTCAATTTTCTTCGTGATAAAAGGGAGATTTTCGTTGGCTTCTCTTCTAATGAGGGGTAAGAGATTTGCTCTCTTTTTTCCCCAGTCATTTGGTGTTTATCATGGTTTGAGGTTGGTCATCAACAACTCTATTCAACAAGTTATTTACGAGACAAATTCATTAAAGTCATCTACCTTCTTCAACATTCAGATCATTCACATAAGTGTGTATATGTTTCATTGTTGTTGAAGATTTTTTGTTTAAAGTGGTATATTCCTAACATTTGTTTCCAACATGTGCTTAGATAGACCAGGAAACTGTTGAGTGGGTTTTTTTGGCAAAACACACACATTATTCAAGGTTGTGTGCGACCTTTTGGCATGTTCCCTCATCGGAGTTGGAGACTGTGTTGAAACTCCATGCCCTACGTTGAGCCAATTCCTGATGTTCTTGTTTTTTTTCCTCTTTCATTCTACCAAAAAAAATAATTCACTCGTTCCTTTTAAATATTCGCATTTGCAAACAAAGATTGTTCCTTTGTCTTTTTTAAAAATTCAATACTAACATTAAATGTTGTTTTGTCAATAATATTCTTAAATTTTGGATGGAATAAGTTTTTATTAGACTATACTTACCTCATGGCCAAACTCCAGATTACTAGTGTCTCCTTCCTTTAGGAACTGCAGAGTCAACACAAAAAAAATATTCTAAGAAAATATTCTTAATTACTTAAAAAAAATCTATTTATTATCTTTGTGTATGTAAAAAGTCAAAAGTGACAATAAAAATGAATGAAAGAGATATTAAAAAAAATTGATCAAGTAGTTTATGGCTAAAATTCACCTTTTTAAGGTGAATAAACGATGTGTCCAATATTTAAACCTCAACCCTTACGTATTACAATAAATTGTCTCTATCAAATGAGTTAGTTATGTTCACGGAGACAAGAACCGTATTAAAATTGACTACAATTGCAAGAGTCTACAGTAGTAACATTTTGCCAATGAAATATTATATACTATGTACACCTCATTGTTATTTACTCCATAAGAAAATATCATTATTTATCTATCTAAAATTACTCTTTAATTACTTTAAATACTACTCAAACCAAAAGTTGGTTAGTTAGTTAACCCATAATATTTAATAAATGTTACTTACAAAGCTGTTAAGCTTCTGTTAGTTGGTCAACTCTAGTTATTTGACCAACAAGTTACTTGTATATAAATAAGTTTTAAACTCTCATTTTAATCGATCAATAAAATATAGTTACAACAAACTCTTCTTCTCTCTCGATCTTCATCATCATCCTCTAATCTCATTCTTTCTCTTTAGATTTTATTCATTCAAGTTGATTGCTTGTAAAGAAAGAAAAACTTGTTGCACTAACAAAATTGAGCCTAATTAGAATTTTATAAATTCAAATAAATTCTTTAATCTAACTTTAAAAATTCTAAGTGCTCAAAACTTTCAACACTAAAGTCACTCGGTTTGAACATAAAATTATTGGTCCTCATATTTTTTTTTTCAAACAATTTAGTGGCTACAACTCACACATATTAAATGTAGAGAAGTAGGGTTTCCAGAGTTCGAATCTCAGCCTCTGTATATGATATTCAATATTAACTGAGTTAAGTTCATAAAAATCTTATACATTTATTTTTATGAGAGGCTTAAACTACGTTTATGTCTACACATATACTTGCATTGTTCATTCATCTTAGCCAGCTGGGCACACCACCTAGGCATGGCTAACTTTGAGGGTGCGTCAAGCAACAATTGAAAATATTGAATCAGAAGCCTTGGGTCAATGCCACATATAGTATTTTTTATTAGATATTAAATTAATAAATATCCTGCATATCCCTCTCCCAACCATGCAATATTAATATATGTAGGTGCCATATGTTTAGATCTTAATTAAATGATTTTCAATGTGATCTCATCGGACACGTCGATTTGTGTTTAATTATGCTTTCAATAATTATTTTATGGGTTAATTAAGTTTTTAGTCCCTATAAAATAAAATCACACTTTTTAGTCTATGTGACATTTTCCTTAAGCATTTTAAGGAGCAAAACTGTTGATGTAAATTTTTGACAGGGACTAAAAGTGCTGATGGAAAAATTTATAGGGACTAAAAATGCTGATGGAAAAATTTATAGGAACTAAAAAGTATGATTTTATTTTGTAGGGACTAAAAACAAAATTGTGAATATTTATAGGGACTAAAAACTTAATTAATCCTTATTTTATATTAGTAATCCCAATAATGAAGAAAGTGATCATAAATTGAGATTGAGACATGCCATTATTTAACTCTTAATCACTTGGTAGAATGTATCTTGTTTGTATGATTTGCTGCCGGCGCAAACTATTAAGTGATAGCTACCTTAGGCCTAGCAATTTGTTCAATAATTAAATGATTAATTTCTTGATCAGATTCAGATATAGCATATAAATATACAATTGATGCACTTAGGTTGATTATATATATTCAATTTTAAAATTATTCCAACTTGGTTTCACGTAAAGTAAAGCACAGTATCAACAGAATTTGGAACTTTATCAGCAACCAAAGGAATCTCATGGAGTTGTATTTTAACGAGGAAGAGTTGCAGTTACTCCAGCTAGGATGAAATGACAAACATAAGATTTTAAAAAATGAAACACGTATTTGTAACGAGAAAAATTAGATTAATGTATTAATTATACACATAGGATATTTTACACAATTATTGACATAGTTCTTCTCATCATATCATACCTTGATTAATAAACTTTACTTTTAGTATTTTCAGATGGAAGTTGTGAAACTTACAAATTCCAAAAGCTGAGTTAAAAAAATTAATCAAATGAAAAATTTAAGACCATATATTTCATTTTAAAATGGAATACGGTTTTGCTTGTATTTTTAGTTTTAATTTGAAATTGATTAATTGTTATCTCACTTTGTTTTTTATTTATAAAAATATGTCCGGAAAACATAACACATACATGTTTATGGATCCAACTCCTGTAAAGTGAACAATTTACTTAAGAGTGTAAAGTGAATAATATCAACCGTTAATTATTTAAAAACTAAATGTGAATATTATAGATGTGTCATAAAATATCATGAATTTGTTACAACAACCACCTTTGATTTTCTTACTATACACTTTACTCACTTTAAAAGAATCCAAAATTGTAAATTCTCAAAATTAACATGCATATTGCTTAAAAAAAAAATTAGCATGCCATATTTGGTCCAAGTAGTATGAAATTTGAACATGTCAAGCAACTTGACTGAGACTCATTTTCTAACCGTACATGTGGTGAAAATACTGTAAATAAAAGGAGATAATATAAACACTTTGTGTGCTTACTAGATTTTCCAATAAAATTAAGCACCCTAAAACGATAATTGATATATGTATACTTCATACCTAGAACATCGACTTCAATATTGAAAAAAATATTAAAAAAATGACCAGCATGGTATGATGCGTGGGTTATGTTGCATCTAAAATCTAAATTATGAGAGTATACAGGATAGTGACTATCTTAGGTAGAAAGTATTGGTGTTTATTGCTTTATACTATATACTTTTTGAAGGATGCTTTATACCATATATAGATATGATTTTTTTGGTAATCATATTAAATTATGGATTTAAAAATAATTGCAGACAACAAACATAAATTAGAATATGACTCCGGCGCACTTGGTCTGATTTGACCTCAAACCGGCCATTTGATTTAAGAACAAATGATCAATTTTGGATATTTATTTTTTTGTTGAAAATTAATATTTCTAGATATACCACATTCATTATTAGGATTAATTATATTACGTTTGATGGTGAGAATATACATGCAAACATTATGACGTTCAATGTTTAAGGTGAATGTGAAATTTAGAATGACACATACTTTGTCAAACGTAATATAATTTCATATTAGCCAAAAGCTCACGAAACTTATTAGGCAAAAAATATATTAATAACCGTTTTAAAGTGAACTTTTTTATTGGCCAAAATTCAATACCACGTCCTCTAATAAGTTAGTTTTTTTATAGCTTAAGTCTGACCTCTTTGCTTAAATTGACCTTTTCAAAAGCCTAAATTTGACATTTTTAATAAGGGTCTTACTAACAATTGCCCTCGGGACAATGGTTAAGGAAGCCAAAAGTAGAATGTTTGCATTGGTTTTAACAACATTTTGACTTTTAAAAAGTTAAATTTATCACTTTTCACCATTTTCCAATACTATATTTCTATTTTTATCCTCTTATCCAATGTTCCAAGGGCAATGATTAGCATTCTCCTTTTAATAAACATTTCAGGTCAGACTTAAACATGTTAGATCGTAGATCAATGTAGGTCAATCTTACATATTCTCAATCCCTAACGGTTAAATTGTTCATGATCATTGATATTAACAATTGTCATAAATAGACAATATGATGGTGATGTGAAAACATTATAATACTCTATAAAAGTCTATTTTATCATATTTGTTTTCAAATTAGATAGGAAATATAGGATAGAGGGAGTATTAAATTCAATTTTATTATTTTGAGATTATTGCATTTCGAATTCATGTTTTAAATTTATTTTTCTTTATTGGTATTATATACTTTAAAATTTGAACACTATTTATTCAATTTTTTATATTATAAATCTTTTGTTATACTTTTTAGCACTATGTGATATCGATATACGGATAATGAAATACTTATCAGTTTGGTTGATAAAGAGATAAATTAAATATTCCAAAGTAGCTTTTCGGCAACAAATTTTGCTTATGTAAGATGGGAAGAAAAAATACAAGAAATGACTAGATTCCCATTTCTCTGGATTTATGATATGTCAACTTTCAAAAAAGTAAGACCAAATTGCCATCCATTTAAAAGGACTTGTTTAATTATTTTTTAAAACTAACTTTTCGTGTCCTCTGTTATCATTATACTAGAGTTTATGTGTATCTTCTTTACATAAAATGATTAAAAAAAAACATATAATCACTTTCATGGTGATGCTTTGAATGTACTTTTTTTTAAATAATAACATTATTACTTCTTTTCAACTTCAAAGAGGGTCAATATTTTGGATGATCTAAAGATGTATACAGCGAAGGTTGAGTTTTTATTTCGTGTTTCCAACTATTTTCTTTTAAAAAATTTGAGTTAAGAATATTATTCTAAATTTGTAATTTTGAAAATAACCTTCTATACGTATTTATTACTGATCCGAGGTGATAAAAAAATGATGGCCGATGTTGAGTAACTATCCATCATGATTGAAGTTGAATGTACCTACAAACATTTGACGCTCAAATATGTATAGAGCAAAAAATGAGATTTTTTAAAAGCAAAGAGTTTACATAAATTATTTACATCTCTCACCCTCAAATGTGTTTTTCCTTACAAGCTACAATTCATTACAGAAACATTTACAACAATTATGGTTAGTAGATGTGTCATAGATTTGTAATTAATAAAAAATGTAACAATAACGGCTCATAACTGAAATCCGAGTGTTATAACATTTATGCATGTTCATGTATATCATACTTGTGAAGTGCTAGCTAGTGACGTTGTCAGATTCAATAATCAAGTTTAGGGTACAAACTTTTACAACAATTTTATCCTATTAAGTAGGGTCGATTCAATAGATCAAATTATATAATGTTCTATTATAATGCATGTTTGGATCCAACTCGTTATACTCTAAATCTTTCTTAAAATATTCTCTTATGATTTTTTTAGGTATTTCTCTACCCCTTTTGATCTGACACTCATGCATCTGATCTACTCTTCACACTACAACATTTACATATCTTCTCTCTACATGCTCAAATCACCTAAGCCTATTTTCTATCATATTTCCTACAATAGGTGTTGGTGTAAGCCCTAGAGGCCAATAGTTTATGTTGAATTTATCTTATGTATCATGACTTTTATTATCGAATAAATATATGACATTCTTTATTATATTTATAGTAATGTTAATAAAGTCCTTAGAATAAGGATAATAATAAAGCGTCGAGACTATTATGTATGTAGACTGATGACCACATCTCATGGGTCATAGGTATGATATATTAAGTCTATACATAGGTATAAATATTAGGAGTAATATTTATACTAGATTGACCCACTATGAGAATACTACATAGTATGTTATGAAATTGTCATAAGATATTCTCAAAATGATAATAGTGTATATCACTCTTAGACCTGAAACCACTATGATCCCTAGATGTGAACTCAAGTGCTTTGTTGCCATTCTAACGTTGTTTGTAAAAGGATAACCATAACGTTGGTTGATGGGTACT
>Ga0228711_1004670_pt1 | contig 20981 bp, 13 predicted proteins | sample MedpolnodulmetaG_2_FD_177996 | JGI IMG/M metagenome (GOLD analysis project Ga0228711, IMG submission 177996) | Root nodule microbial communities from Medicago polymorpha collected in Santa Monica, California, United States - brown nodules | ecosystem: Host-associated > Plants > Roots > Nodule... | reverse complement strand
AAACTAATTAACCTTTTTATCCTGATAATCTTACAACAAGTCTCATGATGATCCATCATTTATATAAATATATAAAATAATTTATTGATAGTATGAAAATAATTTAAATATATAAGATACAACATTTTATTTTTTTTGAAAGGAATATAAGATACAACACACACACAAACAAGGGGAGGAGAGGAATGTTAAAACTAATTAACCTTTTTATCCTGATAATCTTACAACAAGTCTCATGATGTTTATGGTTTATGCTTAAAACACAAATCAAACCATCTACTGACAGCAATTTTCCAATTTTGATGATCCATCATTTATATAAATATATAAAATAATTTATTGATAGTATGAAAATAATTTAAATATATAAGATACAACATTTTATTTTTTTTGAAAGGAATATAAGATACAACACACACAAACAAAATACAACAACGTAAAGAGAAAAAAATTCAAAACAAAAAAAACAATGACGTAGTAAGAGAAGAACACAAGAAGCTATTTGATAAAAAAAAAAATACAATAAGCTATAATAGGAAATAAAGGACGACGCAATGTACCTAACAAGAAAGTCTAACCAAAATAAAGAATGATGTCAAAGTATAACAACAGTCAACAACAACCAAACTTTATCCCACTAAGTGAGATCGGCAAAGTATAACAACAATAAAGAGAGAAAAATAGGAAAAGGATAGTGATGAGGCAAAAAAATAGGGAGACTCACAGGTAAAAATAACAGAAAAAAACTAATCTAAAATTCTCATAAGGATGATTTGGATTTTAACATAAAACTAAGGGTCTAGGAGGGGAAGCAAAATCAGTGTAATTGAAATTATAATAGCTCATAACTCATCTTCTCTCCCATCAAAATCCCGCCAATTTGGAGAGAAAGCAAAAAGTGGTCTAGGAGGAATTTTTCTCCCCTCCACCTACCTCCAACCAAACGGACCTTAAAGTTTTGGTGAATATGTGATGTCACATTTGTAGCTGTGAGGAGGTTTCAGCTTTTATAGTTTGACTTGTCTTGAACAGAACAGACATCATTCGTTACAGAAAGCAAAAAAGGAAGAAGGATAGTGGGCAGAGAATCATAAAACAAATAACTAGAAGATTATAGGGCATTCATCCTTAATTTTCAAGTAGGTGGCTGAAAATCTAAACTGAGTGAAAACTGCAGCAAGAAGTCCAAAACCCAACTATAACAGCATGAATAATTATATCCCGTGCCACGTGACTTGTGATTTCATATAATGTAGAAAGTCTTTAGCTCTTACCGATTCCCTGTGACTTCTGAGTTTGGACTCTGTCCAGATAAGGAGCAATTATGGCATCTAACTTCACCAACCACAGAGCAAGGGCAGATGAAGTATGGGGCATTGATGCAAAAGATGCAATGGTTTCTTCAACTACACCGTCTGGAAATTTGCACTGAAATAACCAGCTGTCATTGATGGCACCAACAAAATCAGCAAGAACCTATAAAAATAAAAAAATTCAACACAAAGTAGATGAAGTTAAAAGAAAAATAAAAAATCAGGTGCTATAGGGAATTCGATCACACATATAGTTAAACAATAAACCTGCAAAAGCTCCACTAAAGTCGAGGTGCGTCTAAGCCTTTTGATCCATAGATTATGAGCAGACTTCCTCCAAGCACCAACCAGGGCATCTTCGGGCATAACAGACTGCACAGTGTAGGTGTATGCTTAAAAACAAATGTAAACCGCAACACTTCTCAATATACAATCTAAAAAAATTGAAAAAGCAAATCAAAAGAAAGGGATACAGGGTAACATTTTAGGCACCAACTAGAATCATGCTTATCTTGAATCAGAAGGAATATAACTATAAAGTAACAAACTATCTGTCATATTTCCCAAAATAGGACTGACTACCTTATCCAGATAAAACCAGGCAGCAAGAAGAATTAAGTATCAAATGTCAATATTCCAGACAAAACAACTATCCATTTAAGTATACTATTCTTTCTTCATGGATAAAACACTAGCAGACCTCGTATTTGTACCCCAAGGCTTTGTTTGGAGGGGGAGGGAGGGCTTTCGAAAAAAGGAAGGAGCAAGTTAGGACCAGGGGAGGGCTTCGAGGAAGGTTTTGGAGGATTTATATGAATTCTTCAAATTCAATTTATGTTCTAATAATATTCTTAAAATTTAAAATATATTAATCACAAGCATTAATTTATCATTCTCTAAAAAATACTCTTTCGAAAAATGTGAAAGATTTCTCCAATTTTCCCTATATTTCCCACCCCACAAAGCCCTCCCCTCCCCTCCAAATCCCCCTCCGATAGACCCTAAATTAAATTGATCTTGCATATTACTCCCTCCATCCCAGTTTAACCGAGCCAGTTGACCATTTCACACAAATTAAGAAAAGTGCATAAATGAAAGAGAAAAATGGTTTTTAGTGTCTTTGTCAATTATTGGTGCATTCTTCTTTATTATAAATGTAAAGTAGAATATATTGAATTGGGAGTAGTGAAAATAGTATTAATTAGAGTTATAATTGGAAAAAAGTAATTAATGTTGTATTGAAAAGTGAAATGGGTCAATATTCTTGGGACAATATTTTTTAACAAAAGGCTCAGTTATTATGAGACGGAGGGAGTACAAAATAAGACATCAATGTTAGCATGAGTAAATGATGAAAATGGATGCAGATGAATAGCAACACACCTCAATTGCATAAATTGCAGCTTTCAATGATTGAATCTGTGATGGCAAGACTTTATGATTTGGAAATGTATTCCTGTCTTCTTTCTCCCTGCACATGGCTATGTGGATTGCATATTTTTCTTCAAGGTCAAAATCAAGCTCAAATGTCGTATGGCAAATTTTACAGTGTCTTTCATCTCTCCAGTATAGATCATGGCAACTCCTACATCTGGCGAGAGAATCAAGATATGACCTTCTGCCATATTTTACAACATTGAGATCTAAATAAAAGGAATTCCAAATCCAAGAATCATATTCTTGAACACGGATCCATTTATGCAGTTGTTCATCTTCCTTCTTCCCAGCTTCAATTACCACGGCCCCAGGTGACGGCAAATAGTCTGTAATCTCAGTCAGATTCAGGTTGTCTACATCAGATACTGGAGAACAGCTGTCTTCTGTAACCCTATCCAGCTCAGACTGGTCAGAATGTGACATACACCCCATTCCAATATTGCTAACCTTAATCCTGGACATAGATCTGCATAGAGATGTTTGTCGTCTCTCCAAAGATTCAATAAGAAGAGCCTCGCGCTTCCCTCTATCATCCAGAACTGACAACAAAGCACACAACGCCTGCACGCAGGTTAACCATATTCAACGAGCTATCAGTACTAAAAGAACAAGCTATACAACAGTCACACTAGACCTATAAAAATATCTGTGCTTAATTGTTTATTGTTCCGTTTTTCCCATTTAAGTAATAGAAATATCTAATATACCAGAAAATAATTTAAATCTGCACAGTGATAAGGAAATCTAAGAAAATCACCTCTTCTGTATCAATCACCTCCCAGTGACCATCTTCAGAGGATTCAAAGTAAACCCTCCTGTGGCCAGGATCATCTATATTACAAGGGCCCAAGAAGAGCCAATATCTATTGTACCGACGATCAGATCCCAAAAACACTGATTGTATAGGGTGTGAATAAGCTGAAACTTTTCTTTTCTCCAAGGAAGCCTCCTGAATATGGAACTTTGAGACTAACAATGAGGAATCTACTGGACAGGCGTGAGAATTCAAGTGCACCTCTTTAATACATTGCATTTGTTCAATTGGGTTTACTGATCTCTTAATTTTTGCTCCAGAACCACGTAATTGGATGCTAGAGCTACAATCAGCAGTAACTTTTACTGGATCCTGTAAAACAAGTCATTCAGAGCTTAATAGGGTAAGAGAAGTTTAAAAATTGTGTATTCAGTTATGTAATGTTTAGGAGTTGGGAGGGGAAGACAGAGGATTGGAAGGGGAGATAATCCAAGGCCATGACATGGCATTGCTGAATTGTTAGTGGCTTACCTTCATCCTGATGCTGGATCCAGATGAAAGAAGACCAGTTAACGCTGCCAATGCATTCAATTTTTCTTCAATTTTCAAATCGGAGTATTCACTGTCCATAAGTCCTAACAACCACACTTCTCCTGCATGGCTCTCATCAATTTCAGTGTAAACTTTCAGCTTATTATGTTTAGCTTTACGACTGTTATGACGTCGCAATTTTCTTATATTAGAGTGTATCAAACCGCTTCCAAAATCATCTCCGCTGCTACATGTATCAGAGTCGTTAAGCTCGTCATCAACACTACCGGAGTCCTCTGTATCTGACTGAGAATCATCATCGTCCTTTGCAACAGTGCTCATACGCAGTCGATATGCAGAGGAGGAAATTTTTTCAAATAAAGTAATATCACTTGAAAGTGTGGAATATATTAAAGACTCTAGTTCCTCAGTTGTGCTGGAAAGGTTTAATTCTGCAATCTACATAGAATCAAAATAAATTTTAAATTCATCAATATAAAGACAAACATTATTGTCCAAACAAAGTAGTTAGTACCTGCATTGACTTTGCCAGCTCAGAAACTTTGCATCCATTGTTACCTCGTTCGGACAAGATTTTAAACAACTCGCACTTCAAGGTGCCAGGGCATAGGCCATAGTTTACAAGAATATCCAATTCCTAATTAAAAATAAAAAATAAAAAACACAAGTATGCCTCAAAATCCAAAGCCAATTGAATTTGAAAGTGGAAACAAAAGAAAACAAATATAACAAACAATGCTCACTGAACTCCAAGCATCTTTAGACATTTGATATTAAATTCCACAAACTAGAAAGTGATGACTGCTCATTCTCATTCGACCAATAAACCACAGCAGAATACATGGCTGTAAGTTTATTTAGTCAGTTAATGTATAGATATGTGATGGCTTTTTTTATTTCCTACTCAAACTAGCTCACATTACAGTAGACCACCAAAACGCAAATATTATTAACAGTTTTATTAAACAAGCGGCACTAAATGTTTCATAACCGTGTTTTGATCATCGAGAATGTTCAAAGGCGCTTGAACACTGAGAATGTTCAAGCAGCACTAAATGTTTCATAACCGTGTTTTCAATAATTGAGCTGGTTATGGCCCCATTTGTTATTTTTTTAGTAAAAAAAATCACTTTTATCATTTTTTAAGTGTTTGTTGAAAAATCATGTTATCAAAAAAATCTTTTCTAACTCTAAAATGAAAGGCTATTAGGATTAGCTTTTCTCAAAATCTATTTTTTTTCAGACATAAGGAGGTAGGATATGAACCAGTTAAAAATCTTTTTTTTTTTAAAAAAGTGATTTTTTGGGATAGAAAACAAACACAAATAGCTTCAGAATTTTTTCAAAATCTCTAAAAAAAAATCTCTAGATTTTTCTAACACAAAATCTATTTTTTTTAAAGCTAAAACAAACGCACCCTATATTGCAATATAGAAAAATGGGTAAATGCTAAACAACTTTTTTTCAACAGGTTTGTAGTTCAAGACCAGAATCTATTGAACTTGACAACACCATGACAGTTTATTGAAGGTACTACTATGGAGTGGATATTAAATCACAGAAGAAAATACTTCTGGCGAATGGAAACCTTCTTCTAAACTAAATACACATATCCCCCTTCTTTGAAATGGAAAAATATCGATAGCAGAGGGACAAATGTTCTGATTCTTGCAGAGGGAAAAATATCCCCCTTCTGGCGAAATGTTCTGATTTTTTTATGACTAAGCATACGTTTCTTATAGCTTTCTGTAACATGAAATATAAGATTCAAAATAATATTTTACAAAGAAATCTGCTGAAGTACATGACACATAAGATAACAGTTGTGTTCCATCTTAGAGCATGACACCGGGAAGCTTTTACAAAAAAGTTAAAAATAATAACCTCTAGTGTGTTCGATCTTACATAAATACAGCTATCCGCACAAAAATATATAAACATATTCAACTCTAGTAATATATAAAACGGGCTTGTTTGAAGTACCTTGCCAAGGCCCTCTCTTTGAAAGGCACCTTGCTTGGAACCGAATCCAGCAGCTACCAGCACTTGACGGAGTATTTCAATCCAAGTAAGAGGATTTAGAGATCTTCTCCAAGCGTCAAGAGAGTATTCTTGATTTTCAACCTTTCAAATATATTAGATTGTTAATCATTTTGTATAAATATAATAGACAAAAACACGAAAAACTAAATATCTGCTAATAAGAGGTTACTCACGGAGTGAAGTAACGCAAGAAAGTTGCATGACTTATTTAAATGAGGACAGAACCCATTAGAAAGCTCCACTTCAATGTCAGATAGAAGCAGTGTGAGAAGGGCTACGTGAATTTGTCCAAGTAACATCGAGTCCTGAAAGGAATTTTGGATGTTAGTTATAATTAGATGTAACTCTAGTAAGAACTAAATAAAAACTATGCTTCCAAAATGTAAACCTGAGTCAAAGATGGTGTATTACCTTATCATGAAAAGCCTGAACAAACTCATCAAGGGTAAAGGGGCAAACATCAACAACTACAGCATATGTATAAATGAAATGGAACACCTGCCAAAGTAGAGTAGGCTATGTCATTTAAGTCTTTTTCCATTGAAAAATGTTTTAGAAGAATATAAAGGGATGCAAGTCAAATTTAGTCTTCTTAGAACTTGTGGTTGGGCCTAAAACAGCCCCACAAAAGTGGCTTGTAGGGTGAGGACTGCCCCCACTTAGAACATCTCCAATGATTATTTTGAAGGAACTCATTTTGAGTTTCAGATACTGTTGTTAAGCAATCCCCACAATGCCACATCATACTTATACAACTTATACACATTTTGCTCCAATGGTAAAAGAAAATAAGCAACCCACGTTTTTATATTTTGTTTTACACTCAAGTTTATCTCAAAAGTATAATATTAATTTATTTATATTGATTAGTATTTTTTTAAAATTATTCAAGGCATAAAACTAATAACATAAATGACATTGACTGGTAGCTGATATAAGGTGCGCTTCGTTATTCTTTGAAATCCAATTTGCCATGTAGACTTGCTCCAATGGAGAAAACATATATGGAACGGTATCATAGCCTATGAAAACTGCTTAGATATCATTGTTGGAGATACTCTTATATCACATTGTCAGGTCGTATCTCATCCAATGTAGATTCTTTGACACACACCCCTCACATGCCCAAGACAGAACATCTAGAGCGTCCGAGTGGCCTGATAGAGGAAATCTGATAGCAGGTAGCCCAACGGATCTTGGATAGGCTCTGATACCGTCTTAGAATTTGTGGTTAGGTCTAACACCCACAAAATCGGCTGGTAAGGTGAGTAATGCCCCCACTTATAAACACATTGTCAGGTTATACCTCAACCAATGTGGGACTCTTTACAACAACAACAATCAAGCCTTATCCCACTAAGTGGGGTCGGCTACATGGATCAAATTACGTCATAATGTTCTATCATAAACCATATTTGGATCCAACTCATTAACCTCTAAATCTTTCCTAATAGTTTCTCTTATAATTTTTCTAGGTCTTCATCTACCTCTTTTGATCGGACAAACCTCCATCTGATCTACTCTTCGTACTACAACCTAAGCCTCTACAATGTGGAACTCTAACAAATCAAATATTCTTCAGTAAAATAAAGCTTAAATTGACTCTTTTATATTCTTCAGAAAGTTCTGTCATAACAAATAAATCGTTGAGGGCAGGGTAGACAGGAACGAGTCCCAGCACGTAGGATCGTCCGCTCCTACGTGCTCCCCACACCCAAACGTGCCTCGTTCTTGATTGGGTTCGTTTTTTCCATGTTTGCTGTCAGGAACGAGTTCCTGATGCAGGAACGTAAGATAAAAACGAGCTGGGCTTGGCTTAAGTGGTTTGGGCTAAACGAACCGGGTCAGGTCAAAAGATAACCCGGTTTTATAGAAAAGATAAAACCCAGAAAATTCATTTTTCTGTTTCTTCCTCACCCAAACCCTAAACGCGAAAGGCTGTTCCTCACCAACAGCTAGCACAAAACGGCAGCCACTTCTCTTTTCCAGCGAATTTCTCGCCGTCGTTCTCTCTCTACCCTCACCTAAACGCGTTTTCCGTCGTTCTCTCTCTCTACCCTCACCTAATACTCTGTTTTCATGCTCTGTTTTCATTTTTCTGTATTTTGAGTACTTATGACTTATTTTGAGTACTTTGATGATTATGACTTATTAATGAAGTTTAATGTACTTATGATTTCTATGTTATTTTTTTTTTTGTATTATATATTTATATGATTGTGTGTGCGTGTATGGGAAATTACAATTTTGCCCTTGAGTGGGTTCTTACGAACCGTGTCACGTTCCCCGACTTTACGTCCATTCACCGGCCAATCGAACCTACATAGAAACTCGTTCCTGACTACATTGGTTGAGGGTACTATTAAAATCCAACCATGAGATGCAAGTTGAATTGTCAAAACAAAAACTGGCTAGAGTTTGTCCAACAATAAGCTAGAATCAAGAAGAATTTCCTTTATTATACTATAAACTAATTATAACCATTCTATGTTCTAATTCAACAAAGATACATGCATCCAAAAAAACAGATCTTTCAAGTCAGACTGATTGATAATATGCACCTTAAATAATTTCTTCACCAGTTCCGGGGAGGAGTCCCAAGGTTGCAAATGTATAGGTTTTTTCATCTTGACAGCACCTGGGGGGAACTTGACTAGCACATCTATCAAAGCCACAAGCAATCAGTAGCTAGTAATACTCAGAACATTCCAACAATCATTAGAACATAACACATAATAAATAACAATAACAACAACAACAATATATATAATAATAATAATAGGCAATACTTGTTTTCTCCAAAATTACCTGGACAAAGTGAGCCACCAAGCATTCCATTGGCAGCAAGTTGATCTGAACAGATAAGCAGATTGGTACCTTCTTGTAACTCTCTCAGCTCTAACTCTTCATCATCAATTAACATTGAAATTTGATCAACTCCTGCCTCAGATATTGAGCTATCTAAATCAAGTTCACATTTTTCTATGGGAGGCTGGATCTGAGTTGCATACTGGTTTGATTCACCCTGCCGTATAAGAGCAAGTTGTGAACATGCTAAACCATCCAATGTGACCACAAAAATGCATATTTGACTTTTTAATTACCACTATTTTTTTCACGAAATGTTTCCTTTTCCCCTGTAATGTAGCTTTCTTATTCGGCATTTTATTTCTTGGCTTTCCCTGTTCAGGGGAAAACATCAGGATCCATTTTTATTAAACAAAATTTACACACATAAATGTATTATAGGAGGAAACAAAGTAAACACAGTATCACGGGTTTAGATAACTTACATTCATGGTTACTGCTTTCTGTGACCTGTTGACCGATATCGGTGTTTTAGTATTAGAGGTTAGATGAACTTCCTTGTCAACAGAACCAAAACTGATTGGAAGGTCTCTAGCATCATGATTTGTTGCCCTCCAAATTGTCATTAGACCTTTGCCCATACCATGTCTCTTCACAGGTGCTTTCATATTACAATTAGGATTTGCTGCCAGCCCTTTCCCCATACCATGTCTCTTCACAGGTGCTTTCATATTACAATTAGGATTTGTTGCCAGACCTTTGCCCATACCATGTCTCTTCACAGGTGCCTTCATCTTAGAATTAGGATTTGTTGCCAGACCTTTGCCCATACCATGTCTCTCCACAGGTGCTTTCATGTTACAATTAGAGTGACTTTGAATTGCACTCTTGGAAGCCTGGAAAAAAAAGACAAAATACAAATGTAATGGAGTATAAAAGGAAACACAAAAAAATATTCTCGGGATACAAAAGTTACCTTTCTCCTTTTGACAGGCTCTTGGTCCTGTTGACAAGCAGAACTGTAATTTTTGGGTCCTAACCAAAAACAAAATTTACAAAGTAAGGCAAGTTACAAAAAAGAAAACAGAGAGCTGCAAAAGAAAATTAAAGGTAAACTAAGAACAGAAAAAAATAAAAATCAATGTACATTTGTTGGGTACAGTACAAAGATCAGAATGGATGGAGAAGAAATGAAATGAAAATCCCACTTTTACCACACAATTTTCAAAATGTTAGATGACGTTTGTAATTTAAAACATAATGATAAATACATAGCTTAACTATATATTTTTTCTATAAGCATTATGCATACGTGCGATGCAGGAATAATGATTAATAAAATAATTCTACCCCACTCCATCTTCGCTCCATTCAAAAAACGGGGATGAACTTGATCGCAAAATAGGAGGTGGTTAGTTCATCAAATTGGACAAGAAAGAGATACAGTCTATCTACACCAAATCGTTCTTACACAGATTGTTTCCTACATTTTATTTGAACTGTCAATAAGTAAAACAACACATAATAAGATTTTGTAAAACAATCCACGTGGAAATTAAGACAATTCTCCCAAGATTTAGATTTTTAATACAAATATTTTGTTTTAACCAACTTTCCATAGGCTATACATTGTTTGGGAAAAAAGATTAATAATAACAAAGAGTTTATAGTGGAGGCGAGTCAAGTTGAGACTGGATGAGTTGTTTGCATAGGTTTCGTATGTCTCAAGTAAGGTCAAGTATAATCTAGTCTAAAATACAAATAAATTAATAATTCAATACTACGAACTAAATACAGTAGTTTAAAACAGTGTTGTCAATCCAGGATCGCAAAAAATAGCATTTTATTCAAAGCCTACTATGCTATAGTGCTGCTATAGCCGCTATTTGACAATATTTTATAGCGTATAGCAGAAAAATAGTGATTTGTTGAAATTCCGCTGCATTATAGTGCTATAGTGCCACTATAGCAGTAGATTGACAAAACTGGTTCGGCAATTACAGAACAGAAGTAAGCTATTTCATTGATATTGGTTTTTCAAATTTAAATAAAACAAAAACTTGTAAGTTTAGCAAAATATACATGCATTACATATGTTGTAATAATGTATACAAATTTAATAAAATAAAAAATCACAGTATCCACTTCCGATCTGCACTCAGCCGTCACCACCAAACACAAGTACCGTTTATTCATATAAAAGATTACCAACAATAACATAATTTTGAATCTAATCCAGAAGTAGAAATAAGAACAAAAATGATGAAATATTCGGTAGTATTAGCAATCAACGTTATAAGAGAAAGACGCACCTGAAGGAAGAGAATCAAATTCACTTCCCAGAGTAGGAGCATCATCATTCAGCAACACGGTGTTCACAATGTCACCTGTTGTATACAATTCCTGAAGACTTTTACGTTTTCGATTTTTCTTACCATTTCCGTTAAGTATCATTTCATAGCTCGAAGATGAAGTAGCATCAACTTTCTCTGTCTGAAGTATTTTTCCGCCGCGAGAATAACACGGTGGCACAATCAATCCCTTTCCTCTCATCAGCTTTAGTGTTATGCGCGACTCGTCTGCAACACAGAAATATAGTAAGAATTGGAAAACACGAAATTAAGTAGAGTTTTGAAATGAATCGGAAATGGAACTGAGAGATGAAAATTGAATTGATAAGGTGATTGAAGACTGAGATTCTTTCGAATTCGGTTATGATTGATGATAGTTGAGTGATGTGGCGGTTGTGAGAATCAGAGAAATTGAAAACGTGCAGAGAGAAATGAGAAATTTACCATGATTGAAGCTTGTTCGAGAGAATCACGGTTCGAGAAATGGTGTATGGCAGTGTGATGAAGTGAGTTGAAGAAGGAAGAAGAAGCAGATAATTTCACAGTCAGAACCAGAAGTAGGGTTTTGGGTTTTACAGAAAACACAACAGAGAACAGATATCTTTCTCTTTCCTTTGCTTTTACCAAAATAACCCTCCCTCCCTCAACTGCTAAACGGTCCTACCCGTCGTCGTTTTGGATTGCTGTTTACACCACCGTTGTTTCTAAAAAGAATAAACCCTCAAATTTTCTCTATCAATTAATCGGTCTATAAACTTCTTTTTTAGATGATTAATTGGTCCATAAACTAAAAATTTACTAAAATGTTTTTATTTGAATTTTAAGTAAACTAGTTACAAACTATGGTGGACTAGAGCATGGTTAAACTATGTAGTTGAGTGAGCAAAATAATTAAGATGTCTTCGAATGAAGCAATTCATTATAGTTTAGTAAACATGACTTTTTTACAGTAAAATATCATGTTAATATAAACATGATGTAGCCATCACTTTGAAGTTTGTTGGAAGCAACATGGATTCTATAGAATAAACTTTTTTTTTTTTTAGGAATATAGAATAAACTTAATAAATGAGATACTTTAAAGCATCTCATTTATAAATTATCTCATGATAAACTTAATAAATGAGATACTTTAAAGTTTAATATCGATGACTTGAGATACTTTAAAGTTTAATATCCATAACTAACCAAGACACGGATCCAAATAGTGTGGTTTGGGATCAGCTAACCCTACTCTTAGCTTCACATTTCAACCAATAATAGGAAATTTTTATATTTTGCCTCCACTTGATATTTTATGTTGAACCCAGTATGTATAAGTTGTTATATTACAATGTGTAAAAACCAAGAGTAAGAAACAAAGAGTCATTAGCTTTTGTTTAAAACAAATATATAATGCTCTAAAGATAAAAAGAAAATTGAAGTATATAATGGCTAAGGAAAAGTGAGAATCAGACGGTTAAAACAAATCAAGTTTTTTAACTTCTCTTTTTCACTTTCAAGTTGAGGTGTTTTATGAAATGATTGACATACAGTTTCAAGAGTTTAATAACATATTTATAGAGGTGAGTAGTGAAATGCATACTTGCATAGCAAGTTTAAATTTAAGAGATTTAATTTTTGCATTTAATAAGGAGAAATTGATCAATTTAGCTCGACTTTTTATATATTTTTATTGGTTATAAATTTATACATTTTTGTATAAATATTTATGATAAACAATTTTGATCCTATTTATTGAAATTTTTGGATCTATCTCTAGACTGACTCTTAGTTTATGTTCCTCCCACCTTGTCGAAAAGAGTTGATCACAGTGAGTCTCGACGTCAGCTTCAACAATATAAAATTTTGATTTCAAAATCCAAAGTGTATATACATTAATATGATAATTCATAATATTTCATTTTGCTACGATCACTTCAAAATAGTTTATGTATCAAAAAGGAAAAGATAGATTCATATGATTGAAGATGTAATAAATTAATTAGAATGACACATTAGATGTGAAAATATGTGATAATAAAGTGCAGCGTATTAACCAGTCTATAGAAATTCCAATCTAACGAATGACGAAATTCCAATAAAATGGAGAAACCGTAGATGAATAAATTACCTTGTGAATGTTATGGAAAACCCTCCTTGAACAAATTTCTTACTACCATTAAATAATGGGTAAATTACACTCACCTCCCTTAAGGTATGTTAATATGTCACTTAACACCCCTTTATTTTCACAAATAACACCAACCTCCCTTTACCGTAACAGTGTTAAACTGACATTAGAAAATAAAAAGAAAAACTCAAACTTTGTTCTATTCTGTGAATGCCTCATTTATGAAAAAGTGGCGCTGCCCACAAAATCTACATCACCAAAATCTTAGAATTTGGGTAAAATCTAACAACACAATTTCTTTGACTTTTACGATAGCATGTATTGTCATCCGAATTAACACCCCCTTTTTTTTACAGAACCCATTTGCCGAAGATTCTAAGTATTTGGGTTCGTAGATAGGGCTAGGGTTGTATTCATCAACATCAATGCCATATGAATTCTGCTCTTCTCCCAGTAAGTTTTGATTTCACCCAACCAAAATACCCCTACGTTAGTTAACCAACATAAGCGTAAAATTAAGGTGACTTAAAATTATGTTTGTTTTACATATGCATGACTTAAGTCACGCCGCATGAGTTAACTCGCGCATGTGTTATACCCGGCGTGAGTACTTTGGGGCAATATCAATATCCCCTGCTGCAGTGTGTTTATTAGAACAAGTTACAATGAACAGCTACAATTACTAACATCATTCCACTAATTGAACAATTGGTTATTAGAGCAAGTTCCATTAATTGTATTTTGACAATTTCATAATCAAACAATTGGTTATTTTGACTTTGTAAATTGAATAGCGACCACATATTTAGTGATTACGTGACTTTATATACGTGTTTAATTGGTATTTCTTACTTAAAAAAAGATGTTAGGTATTCCCGTGCCTTTTTTTTTTGCACAATTCTTGTGCTTTTTATTTTTATCATTGACAGTTGATCAACAATATTTACATAATAAATCATCAATTAAGTCAATAAACAATGTAAATATAATAAGCAGACAATAGATTATATGAAATTCATCAATTTAGTCTCGTAAAATTTTAATAGAAATGGCCCAATGAATTATAAACTAACTATTATATTTACATGGTCTAAGAACTAAATTGAAATGATTGTGATGGTTGAAAATTAAATTGATGGTATTCAACATTAGCATGATACTCCTTGTTCAAAAAAACATCAGCATGATACTCAGCAAGAGGCCTTCAAAGAACCAGGACATTCTACTTATTATGTCCCTGTTTGGTTACGCGGTGTGAATGGACTAAAGCGCGTTCTACCTCTCAAACGCGATTCCGACGTGTTTGGTTCAAGTGGTGCTATTCAATTTACACAAGAATTGTCAAAATAACCAATTGTTCAATTAGTGGAATGATGTTTGGTTGATGTTGTTTCGAATTTTTTCAAGTGAAATAAATAGTTTTTTTTAAGGGAAGTGAAATAAATAGTTAGGTATGTAATCCATGGAGTTCTTTTGTTATTTTGTTTTTTATATGTTTCTCTATTGATGGTAAAAAGAAATTATTCCTGAATTATATTTGAGACATCTAAGTGTTCATAAATTTAACTTTAATTTTTAAACTGTTGGACTAAATTTATTCCTACTGTTTTTCTTTTAATTATATCTTTTCGGAGTAACTTCAATATATATTGGATTTCAGCCCATAGCGCATACACACCCTAAATATCACCGGATCAAGACTTCAAAGGGATCTAATAGCAACCTTTTCTAGTCTACTTACATGCGTCATTGAAAGACAATTGTTCAGGTAACCATTCAAGAGCTAAATCTCTAGACTTACTCTATAAATATCAACTTGTGGCATTGATCCATATACGCATACCTTATACTCTAAAATACCACAGGGATCCATGACGCTTACTAATTTAAGTGTTGAAGTGTCTTAACTCGTTTCCTCTGTTGAAAAAAAAGACTGTCGACGAAGGTCCTACATTCAAAGACAGTTTAACGCCATCAAACAAAATTTAAACTTGTACATAATTAAATGCACGTCTTTTCAAACAAAATTTCTATGTTAAGTCCCTCAACAAATCCTACAATTTGTAAGTGTAGCTTTTGTAAATTCACATCGAATTTGCGTAGGGATGCGACACTATATCAGCAATTGCCAATCCAAACAAGCCCAGAGACTAAAGAGATTAATTTAACAAAAAATATACTGCTACATATTTACGTAGTTGCTTAAAAAAGCATACTTCTATTTTTTTTTAGGGAAAAAAAATATGCAAAAACAATTGATTTTTTAGGATAAAAATTAGAAGTACAAAGTTAGAGAAATCTTATTCCAACAACCATTTTTTTTATAACTTATAGACAATCAAAGACATAAAAATTAACGAGGTTGTTTTCTAAGTTATCCCAAAATAATTGTTTAAATTACACTGCTCAAATTACAAAATGAAAATAGCAATTAACATTAGTTTTGTGACCCTGATGCACATGCAATTGCCAGGAACATCATTATATTATATATGTAGTAGTAATAAGCGTCATTTTGGGGTCACTTTCTGTGACAATAATTTGGTGGGTCAATGGTTCTACTTCAAGGAGCTGGCCTAGTCTGTCTTTGTAGAAGATATCCACCATATAACAAATACAATTGCCTATATTTGTGATGGAATACCCCATGTGATGTGCTTTGTCTTTAATGCATTTCGTCCTCTCTATTCCTATAGGATATTATCGAACCAAACCAACACTTCTAGTTCTATGTTGCTCATTGTAAATTCCATGGCTTTTCTTGTTTTTGTCCGTCTCATGCAGTCACTACAAACTTGTCCCCACATGCCTACTACAACACTTGTTTTTAAATTTTATTTTAAAAGCAAGTAAATATAGATATCATCTTGTTTTAAAAATTATTTATCATCTTGCTGGTACTTTTTGTTTGACACTATTTTTCTTCTTCTAAATATAACTTTGACATTATAGTTTTTGATGGAACAACGTATAAAGATTGAATGAAACCAACATTTAAAACTGTGTTCAATTGAAGAAGATGAAATTGGGATTCTAGGGTTTCTATGGTTTTTTTTGAGAGAGAGAGAGATATGAATAAGAGACTTGTGTAATTTTATTGAATGAATTGAACTACATATTTACAAGAGTGATGAAGCATATATACATCAAGTGATGTAACAAAATTGAAACAAACTCCTAACAAACTTATTACTTCACATGCAAGTAACTTTAGTTAGTTACTTCAAGTGCAAGTTTCTAAACAAACTACTAAACAAAGATAAGACTAATTCCAACTAAACTGAATTACTAAACCAGTACACCTACTTAATTCATTTAGTTAGATGCTTCAGCCATTCCTAACTTCTTCTTCAAGTAATCAAAGCTGTTTTGCTTCAATGGCTTTGTGAGCAGGTCTGCTGTCTGCTCATCTGTTTTGCAGTGCTTTACCTCCAACTTTCCATTGTTCACCTGGTCTCTTAGAAAATGGAATTTGGTTTCAATATGCTTACTCTTGCCATGTGCTACTGGATGTTTTGCCAAGTCTATAGCAGATTTGCTATCAATTCTGAGCTCCATCTTCTCATCCTTCACCATTGCAATTCCATGAGTAGCATGTTGATCCATTGAGCTTGACATGTTGTCATGGAAGCTGCAATGTACTCTGCTTCACAAGAAGATAGTGTAACCACTGATTCCTTCTTAGAACTCCATGAAAAAGTTGCATTTCCAATCATGAACACATAAGCAACAGTGCTTTTTCTGTCATCTTTATCTCCACTCCAATCAGAGTTTGAGTAACCTGCTAGTTCATCACTCTGATTCTTAGAGTACTGGATACCATAACTGCTAGTACCCTTCACATATCTCAGAGTCCTCTTTGCTGCAACTAGATGTGAGGTGGTAGGTTTCACCATGTACCTGCTGATTAAACCTACACCATATGCAATATCAGGTCTTGTATGGCACAAATACCTCAATGAACCCACAATTTTCTTGAATAGAGTTTGATTTACTTCTTTCTCATCATTTACCAGAGATAACTTTACTCATGTGTCAACTGGAGTTGAAATTGGTTTGCAATTCAACATATTGAACCTCTTCAAAACATCTTGTGCATATTTCCTTTGATGAATCAGAACTCCTTGTGAATTCATTTCAAACTCAATTCCTAGAAAATATGTGAGATTGCCTACATCAGACATCTCAAACTTCTTCATCATATTCTTCTTAAAAGCATTCATTTCTTCTTCATTATTTCCAGTAACTATCATGTCATCCACATATAAGCATACAATGAGCTTATTAGTGGTGTTTCTGCAGTAAATTCCATGTTCAGTTACACATTTAAGAAAACCTTGCTGAACAAGAAAACTATCTATTTTCTTATTCCAAGCTCTTGGAGCTTGCTTTAAACCATACAGAGCTTTGTCAAGCTTATATACATACTCCTCCTTTCCCTTTATCTCAAATCCTAGTGGTTGATTCACATATACTTCTTCTTCAAGCTCACCATTGAGAAATGTTAATTTCACATCTAACTGGTACATTGACCAGTTGTTCTTGACTGTTATAGCAACAATCAATCTGATTGTTTCCATCCTTGCCACTAGAGCATATACTTCATAGTAATCTTGACCATACTTCTGTAGAAATCCTCTTGCAACTAGCCTGGCCTTGTATTTTGCAACCTGACCATCTGGCTTCAATTTTGTCTTGAAAACCCACTTTACATCAATGCATTTCTTATCAGTAGGTAGTTGAACTAATCTCCAAGTATCATTCTTTTCTATGGAGTCTAGTTCTTCAATCATTGCTTTCTTCCAATGATTTTGTTTGAGAGCTTCCTCAAAAGACACTGGTTCAGCTTCAGAAAGCATTGCCAGCTGCACAAAATCACCTTCATTTGTGACCGCTTGATCAGGAAACCTCTCATAATCTCTCAACCTGCTTGGTGGTTGAGTATTCCTTGTTGGCCTATTAGAAACTCCTGCACCTCCTTCATTTGTATCCTCAACAATTTCTTCTTGTTCTTCAGTCTCAACTTCTTCTGTCTCTAAATTAGATAGATAGAGGTGACTGTCAAACTCATTTGATGCCTTGTATTTTCAGTTCCAGCATTTTGTTTCATCAAACTTTACATCTTTGATGAACATTATTTTCTTATTATTTGGATCATATAGTTTGTAGGCACCAGTTGAGTGATATCCTACCATAATCATTACTTGAGATTTATCATCTAGTTTTCTTCTCAGTTGATCAAGTACATGTTTGAAACACAATGAGCTAAAAATCTTCAGATGTTGAACACTTGGTTTTACTCCACATTATGCTTCTTCTGGTGTTTTGTCTTGCAGCTTCATTGTGCGGCTTCTATTGATGAGATATGTTGCAGTAGCAGCTGTTTCTCCCCACAAGTAATGAGGCATCTGTTTTTGTTTCAACATGCTTCTTATCATATTTACCAAGGTTCTATTCTTCCTCTCTGAGATTCCATTGTGTTGAGGTGTGTATGGTGCAATTACTTCATGATTTATGCCATTTGATGAGCAAAAATCATTGAACTCAGTGGAAGTATACTCACCTCTTCCATCAGTTCTTAGCCTACTAATCACTTCACCACTTTCATTTTGTACTAGCAGTCTAAACTTCTTAAACACACCAAATACTTCACCTTTCTTAGCCAACAAGTAAATCCATAACTTTCTGGTAAATTCATCTATGAATGTCACAAAGTATCTATTTCCTCCTACTGATTTTACTTCAAAAGGTTCACATACATCATAATGAATTACCTCAAGTTTTCTGGTTGCATTGAATGGTATTGTTGCATTGTATGAATTTCTGGTTTGCTTTCAAGTGCAGCACATATCACATACTTCATTAGGCAGCTTTATCCTTGGTAAACCTTGCACCATTTTCTTCTCACTAAGCATATTCAAGTCCCTGAAATTGATATGCCCATATCTCTGATGCCATAACTAGTTTTCACTCTTAACTTCTGATAGCAGACATTTATCGTCAATAACAATGATATTGATTTTGAAAGTTCTTTGTTTTGACAGAGGAGCTTTCAAAATTAACCTATTCTTGCTATCAAACACCTTCATAGTTTGTGCCTCCACCTTCACAATGTAACCTTTTTGCAGTAATTGACCAATACTAATGAGATTGCTTCTCATGTTTGGTACATACAACACATCAGTGATGCAAGATTTCTTGCCATCCTTCCTATGAATCAGTACTTTCCCAATACCAGCTGCACAAACTATACTATTGTCTGCAAATCTTATTTTTCTATTGACTGGATCATCTAATTCAGAAAACCAAGATTTCTTGCCTGTCATGTGATTTGAACACCCTGTGTCCAAGTACCATTCATCACTTCTTTCTTCTTCCTCCTTGACTGTTGCCATCAAGAGTACTTCTTCAGAATCAGAACCTTCATTCTGAGCAAATTGTGCCTCATCTTTGTTCCTTGGCACTCTCTTTGATCTACATTCAAATGCATAATGTCCCATCTTCTGACAATTATAGCATTGAATATCCCTCTTATCTTTCTTCTTCTTTTGATCAAACTTTGTTGCATCATTCTTTTCTTGATTCTTGCTAGAACCTTCACCATCCTTATGAGATTGATTATTCCATTGTTTCCTCCCTTTCTTGAATTTTCCTCTCTTCTCATACTGAGCTTGCAAAGCTTGATCATATGATACACTTTTACCTCTTTCTCTGTTCCTATCAATCAACCTTAATTCATGTGCTTCAAGACTTGCTTGCAGTTCTTCTATCTTCATAGAATCTAAATCCTTAGATTCTTCCAAAGCCACCACAATGTGATCAAATCTTGATGTTAAGGTTTTGAGAACCTTTTCAACTTTCATTACATCAGTGACAGTTTCACCATTCCTTGTCATCTGATTTATAAGATTGATTACTTTATCAAAGTATTGACTAACTGTTTCATCTTCTTCCATTGTCAATACTTCATACTGTCTTCTCAAAGCTTGAAGCCTCACTTTCTTCAATTTACCATCCCCATCATACAATTTCTCCAGTGCATCCCATGTCTCCTTTGCACTTTCATAATGCATGATCTTCTCAAAGATCTCATTGCTTACACTCTGATGCATCAAGAACATAGCTTTACCATCTTTCTTCTTCAAATCTTTGTGTGCTGCTTATTGTACATCAGTTGCATTCGCTGCTAGTGCTGGTATGCCTTCATCACAGCTTCAACTACATCTTGGAACCTGAAGATCACTTTCATCTTCACGATCCATTGATTAAAGTTCTTGCCTTCAAAGACTGGTAGATGCGCAGGAATATTGTTGTTATGAGTTGTCATTCTTCACGAATTCTCTAACAACAGTGAACGAATCAGGCTCTGCTATACCAATTTGATGGAACAACGTATAAAGATTGAATGAAACCAACACTTAAAACTGTGTTCAATTGAAGAAGATGAAATTGAGATTCTAGGGTTTCTATGGTTTTTGAGAGAAAGATATATGAATAAAAGACTTGTATAATTTTATTGAATGAATTGAACTAATTATTTACAAGAGTGATGAAGTATATATACATCAAGTGATGTAACAAAATTGAAACAAACTCCTAACAAACTTATT
>Ga0228711_1004669_pt1 | contig 20984 bp, 17 predicted proteins | sample MedpolnodulmetaG_2_FD_177996 | JGI IMG/M metagenome (GOLD analysis project Ga0228711, IMG submission 177996) | Root nodule microbial communities from Medicago polymorpha collected in Santa Monica, California, United States - brown nodules | ecosystem: Host-associated > Plants > Roots > Nodule... | reverse complement strand
ACTCGTCGCAAAAAAAAGGAAGAAAAAAAAAAGGTTAAATTTTTGTATATAGAGTATACCTACATAGCAAAAGTTTTCTATCAATTACAGAATCTAGGAGTAACATCCTATAACATCAAGCAATCACTTCTCTTTTAAAAAAGGCAATTGATTTAATTAAATCCATGCATACGGTATTTGAAAATTTGGAAAACATGATATTAAGCATGCAAAATTAGCACAAACATGAAGCACACAAAAAACTCAAAATAATCAATCCTAAACAGTTATAAATACTTGTAAATGTATCCTTGAAAACTGGAAAATAATCCAGAAACCATAAATTTTAATGCTCTCAAAGAACAGCTATTAATCAATTTTTCTAAAACTGCAAATTTGATCCACAAAGCACATACACTGTAGGCCAAAATACAGAAAGGAGGATACCAGTGCAGATATTAAGAGAAACAGAAACAGTTTGAAAAGGAGAATAACTAATTGGAGAAAAGACAGCAATGTTTATTTCTGCAAGTGAAGAAGAATTCCAAACATTGGTCGAACATTGCATACTATGCACCACCTTGGTTTCTGAAGATTAATGGGTGGGAAAAAACTGAAGTGGTTGACGAGTTTTGATTACCAAAGCAATTGATTAAAACATAAAAACCATTAGGAAGAACGAAGTGGCCAAGTGGAATAAAGAAGAGACCGAGTAAGCTTTAACTTTCTGTAAATGTTTTTTTACTATTTTGCCTTTACTTTGGGCAGGAAAATGCTGAAGAAAATAACCACTAAGCGAACTCAAGAATCCAAATAACATACCAATCCAATCATTTTTAATTGGGAGTAAAACATATGCAATAAAGTGATAATCAAAATACAGAAGTTGCAAGCAAAATAAAAGAGTCAAAGGAAAGGAGAACATGGATCAAACTAGCATACAAGTTCCTTCATAACCCCACAATGTAGTGTAGTCTACATGAGATATAACAGTAACAATTAACATATATTCAAATTTCAAAACTAACCACTGGTAAAGATGCTACAATCATTTTTTTGACAGAAAGATGCTAAAGTCCTGGTAAATCAATGTTTACTATCCTCAGCTGCCTTCTCCTCCTTCCCAAGTGCAATAACCACTTTCTTCAAGATGGATTCTGTTGGTTGGTGAGAGTTCTCCACTGCCTTTGAGACTGCTTGCCATTTCTCTCCGTGTTTTGGTTCAGCAGCGACACATCTCTTCAATACATCCTTCTGGTTCTCATCAGTTCCATGCTGTAGTTCAAATTTGTATAACAAAGCCCAAAAATCACCAATGTCAGGAGCAAGTGTCACAGCCTTATTCAGCCAATTCCTGGCTTTGTCCACCTTCCTATCAATCCAGAATAATTTGGCCACAGCAGCTATAACATGGGGATCGTGCTCACATTTCTTTAGGGCATCCATACTCTTGCTTTTACGTTGGGGACGAGGAGCCATCTCAATTGAAGCTGCCCATAGAATGCCACTGTTGGGACACTCCTGCAATGCTTTTGCCATCAAAATATCAGCTTCTTTCTTATAACCATGCTTTAATTCTGCTCTAACAGCTGCTAGCCAGAGTTCAGCGTTTTGAGGATTCCTCTTTCGAGCCATTGTGAGAGCTGCACGAGCTTTACTCAGCCCACTCATCTCCTCTTCGAGATTAGCAAGAGAGAGCCAAAGGGGTACAGAATTAGGACAGCTTTTCAGTCCAGAATCATAGACCTTCTTAGCTTCCATCTTGTGAGAATGCTGCTTCTCAGTCTGATCCTGCTGCTTTGCAGCCTCAGCAAGACGTTCCTCAAGCTGGCCAAGCATCAACCACAATTTAAAGAATGAAGGGAATTGCTTAAGTCCTTCATTTAGCAATTTCCTTTCCTCTTCAATGTTTCCGAGTTCTCTCTCTACAATAGCTGATTTCATCCAAACTCTCTCTGTACCTCCTCTCTCTCGCGCTTTAGCCAACAGCATTCTAGCTCTTTCCGGTTCATGATTTTCAAACTCTAGTTTAAAAGCCGCAAGCCATATTTCCTCTGAATTGGGGATAGCAGCGTAAGCTTCTTGGAGAATTGCACGGGCGGCAGGCACATCTCCAGCAAGCCACTTCTCCTTGGCACCCATAAGCCAAAGAACTTCAGCCTGTGGTCTGTAGGTAACTGCTTTGCGAAGTAATGAATCAAGAGTTTCCCTGGTACCATGACTCCTTTCAAGTTGTGCTGCTTTGATCCATATGCTCTTCTTAGTTAAGAAGACACTTAAGGCATGATCATATATAGCTCTAGCAGTCTCAATAGAACCTCTTTTCTTGCATTCCTCAGCATCGGCTACCCATGTTCTCTTCCTATCTTCTTTTTCAACTCCAATTCCAATTGTATATTTGATTATCGCTTGGCATGTTGCAACGGAACCAGCTCGTTCTGCCGCCTCAGCTTCCTTCATCCAAGCTTCTCTATCAATCACCACATTTCCATTTTGCAAGGCCCTTATACCCCTTTTAGTAATCATTTCAACCTTGTTTACCTTCGTCCCATCTTCCAACGTAATAAACTCTTTAGCCCCCCCATTAGCTTCTTCCAACTTGGCGGCCGTTATCCATATTGCTGGCTCCTTGGATAGCCCCACTCTTGCCTTATTGAGAACCTTCTTAGCATTGTCATAAGTTTCCAACCTAGCAAGCGCAAGCCACAATTCTACATGCAATGGACAACATTCCACAGCTCTGTGAAGTAAAAGTCTAGCATCTTCTTCATTTGCAAGCTCCACAACAGCCTTCCACAGCCTAACGGAATCAGGAATGTGCTCCAACCCTTTCCTCAACACCCTACTTCTATTCATATCATCGTTTTCCAGTTTCGAAGCCTGCATCCACAACTTAACAGAAGTGGGAATTGACTTAACACCCCGAGCTATCACAGCCTTGGCATCATCAGGATTTGCCAATCTACAAGCCTCCAACCATACATCTTCATTCTTGGGACATTCTTCACACCCTTTCTGTATCAACTGCCTAGCCGCCTGAAGCTTACCCGCCAACTCCTCCAACCTCGCAGCAGCAATCCAACCAGGAGGATGTTTCGGATTCGTCTGAGTAACACTCTTTAACAACAACCTAGCCTTCTTAAAATCAGAAATCTCAGCATCGCTAGTAATCTTCATACTATTCAAAACAGTAAGATACCCCTTAGGATCAACATTAGTCATCCCAGAAACCGAATCCGACAACCTATCCAATTTCAACGACAAAACAGTCCCTCTCCCCTCACCAACAGCAGTCAAATCAGTAACCGGCGTCTGTGACCACGGAGTCTCAGTCCCATTCGCCGAAGCAGCCCTACTCTTCGGATCCAACGCAGTCACATGCTCTTGCTCCTGCCTCGCTTTCTCAAGCAGCGTATCCGGCACAGGAACAAAACTCTCAAACCTCTTCTTCTTATTCTTCGACGAATAACCACCACTCTCAAACTTCTCCAAACTCTGCCAATCATCAGTAGACAAAGTATACAATTTCCTTTTCAAATCAGCAAACTGCTCAGTAATCTTCGGATTCGAAGCTCTATACTTCTCAATCTCCTCCTTCAACCTCGCCTCTCTCCGATCCTTCCTCCTCGAATCCATCCTCTTATCAATCCCTTCCCAAACAGCATCAGCTTCTCTATCATCCTCATCATACTCAGCAGAAGCAAACAACCCAACATCATTCCCTTCAAACTCATCAAATTTCTGATTCTCATCATACCCCTTATCCTCCCCTTCATCATCTTCCTCAGCAACATCCTCTCTACCTTTCCCTCTCCCACTGGGAGCCGCACCAGCTGGTGCGGCACCCGGTGCTGATCTATCAGGAAGATCCGGCGCAGCACGCGCCGGACCAATATCAGACCGGGTAGTAAACCCGGTCGCACCACGACCAAGCCCGGCTACATAATTAGCAGGCGGTTTGGAATTAAGAAAATCGAAACGAGGCGGTTTGGGGACGGCGGGTGGTTGTGTTCCGCCGTAGAACGGGACGTGTAGGGTTAGGGTTGAGTAATTTCCAACGCCGAGATTTGAGATTAGGGTTGAATCGTTATCGCCGAGTAATTTGAGACTCTGTGAAAGGAATAATCGTTGGTGTGAAATTGGAATTCCGTGGAAATTTTCGATTTCAGTTTTGAGATTGTGGAGAGTGGTGGTGTTAGGGTTTATGTCGAGGGAGAGGATTTTTCCGGTGGGTGGAACGATGAATACCATGGTTTTTAGTTACAGTGAATTAACGTCGCAAGGTTGATGAAGATTGAGAATATAAGAGATGCGTGAAAACCGACTTAAGAAAATTGGTTTCCTTTCTTATTTAATTTTTATTTTTTGTGGAAAAAAGATGGGCTTGGATAGATAAAGTTAAATGGGCTTGGGCTTTTTTATTAGGATTTTGCTCTTCTCACTTTGAAAATTGCTCATTCACACCTGAAATTTACCCTATTAACCTAGTTATATCAAAAAATCTGAGACGGATATGGATTTGAAAAGGAATCATCGGTATAATAGATCTTGTTGGCTTCGAAACTTATTGTTAGAACTCCAGTGTCCGATCATCAAAGTCACTCTTATATAATGTGACAACATTAGTTCTGTTACTTGTTAGGTAATCTTATCCAACATCAACGCACAAAATACATTGAAATGGATTTCCATTTTGTGCGTGAAAAGGTTGCTAAAGGTCAAGTACATGTTCTACATGTTTCATCTCGCTATCAAATAGCTGACATTTTCACCAAGGACGTTCCGTTGCAATCGTTTGATGATTTAAAATATAAAATATTTATTGTATAAATCATTAGTATCTTCTACATTAGTTAGAGATTATTTGGGCCCATGATTATTTAAGCCCCGTCGCAATTTCTAAGATGATAACATAATCTCTATTAAGATCCATTAAGCCACTTGCTATCAGGTTTTCACTATCGGGGGCACCCACCATTTATGTCTACGAACCAAGCCCAATAGTGTTGGTCGTGAGGGGGTGTGTTAAAGAGTCTCATGTCGGACAAAAGATGGTCTGACCATGTGTTTATGAGTGGGGGCAATCCTCACCTCACAAGTCGGCTTTGTGGGGTTGTGTTAGGCCTAACCACAATTTCTAAGACTATTTACCATTAAGAATCATCAATATTAAGTGGTTTACGAGGAGTTGCATGTGTCGTTCCTTTCATGTGAAGGAATTAGTCATTACAAGGAAATGTGTTATGAGAAGATTGTCGAGGTAGAGGTAAGTGGTGATGTTAACGGGAATGTGGAGAATGAAAAAGGGACCTTATACAGTTTTTCAAAAGCAACACAAGCTAAGGAGGATTAGTGAGAGAAATGACTGCGATGAAGATTGGAAATGGAAACTCGAGCTTACAACATAATCAGTATTGCAATCACAACGGGACCGTCTCAACTCTCACTACTAAAAAACCAAAAATTAGTGAGGGATATTTAGTGAGGGAAAACGTGAAATTCCTCTCTAATTTCGTCACTAAATTTTGCGACCAAGAAATTTGTGAGGAATTTCATTTTTTCCGTCACTAATTTCCCTCGCTAATTTTTCTTTTTCTAGTAGTGTCTCAACCATCACGTTAGTAAAGCTCTTCCCCAAACTTTTTATTTTTTAACTAGTATATATGTATATGCTATTATTACCAGTATTGAGATAGTAGTAACTTTTTTAGATTTACGTTGAGAAAGTCGTATTGAAAGTACAAAATCTCTAAAATTGAAAACTTTATAAGTAAGAGATGTTTTATTGAAAATATGTGAAGTTAGCAACAAACATAAAATAAAAATTGAAAATTGAAGTCGACTAGTTATCAACCTTTGAGCATGAGAATTTTTAGATTTTGTTAGACATGATTATTTGGTATGAGATATTTGTTTGCAGTAAATTAAATTAGTAAAGTTTTCAATCTAAGAAAACGTGTATCAAGCTTTGAAAATCGTGTAAAATTTTCAATTAGGAAAATTAAATGACCTAGTTATTTTTTAGAAGAGTTTGTCTAACATGTGCAATACTGCACATGTTAAGGTAACTAAAAGTAGTATCTTTTCATTGAAAATCAACAATTATTGATTAAAAGTTACATATTTAATATAAAAAACACAAGTTCCAAGTCAAAGTTATACTACTTTAAACTTCTTAACATCTGCAAATTTGCACATGATAGAAAAACCCTTTTTAAAAAAATGGAGGGAAAATGGTTTTGAAACTATTTCTCTGTAAATAAATAAAAAAAGGTTATGAAACTACTACTACGATTTCTACTAAAGAAATTGCTTTTGAAATGGATATAGAACCCAAATTCTTAAAAAAAAAAAAAAATAAGAACTATTCGTAGAAATAAACAATTTTACAAAATTATTAATAATGAAGTTGTAAAATCTTATGAAGAATCACTTAAACTTGATTATTTCATATAGTAGGTAAATCAATTTTTTCATTTCAAATAAGTTAAAAGAATATTGTCTTAATCTTGAACGTCTAATAAAACATAACGAAAACTTGAATATTGAAGGATTGGATCTATATACAAAATAAACATTTTAAAAGAAAATATACAAGTATTGTTTTTACTGCTTCCACTACGTCGTCACCGACCCACAATGGGGGTCCTCCTGTATCGACATTACACACTGCCAATCGATAGCAACGCCCTTTGATGGGACGTTATAAATGCAATATTGATGCTGCCTTCTCAAACTCTCTTAATCGAACAGGTATTAGCATTTGTATTCGGGACCAAGACGGTAGTTTTGTGTTGGCAAAAACTGTGATGCATCCTTGTTTCCTTCCGGTGGATGTGGGCGAAGCACTAGGATTATTCTCAGCTTTGCAATGGCTCAGTGATATGCAGTTTGATAATGTGGATTTTGAAACGGATTCTAAGTTGACGGTTGATGCTTTTCTCTTTGACAGGAAAGACACGTCTGAATTTGGTTGCATTATTACTTCTTGTCGTTCTTTGTTTAGACTTTTATTTTCTAACTCTAGGGTGGAGTTTGTTAGGCGACAAGCTAACGGGGTTGCTCATGCACTTGCAAGAGACACCGTGTTTCTGACTAGTCCCGCTGTCTATTATGAAATACCCAATTGTATTGAATCTCTTATTATCGATGAAATGCTATAAGCACGTTTCCCTCAAAAAAAGTCAATTCAACCATGTTCTTTATTTTTCACATGTTTTTATGTTTAAAAAATATTGTATTGCCACGTGTCACATTTGAATTGGTCAATATCATGTGAATATTATATCCCCAAGGCAATCCCCAGACAACACCTAGCTTCCCGAGTTCCAGCAGAGTCTCCCAAGCAAACATGGCATCAGAACCAAACAAGAAGAGGAAAATCGATGAACCAGTGTTACCCGGGTAAATCTTTTAGACTATATGATATGTTTCTCTTGGATTTCACTTCACTATAGAAAAATATATATTTGTATGAATATGATTTTCTACATCTAGAAAACGAGTTTCATCTGATGTAAAGAATGTGACAGCAGCTGCAACAAATGTGAATGGACGGGTGGTATTTTTTTTTTATCCAGTCATTTTTTTAGCAAACAACCATTTTGGTTTTCGGTCATGAATGTGTGAGACGTTATCATTATAGTCCCTGAATGTATCGAATTGCTGACACATTCTGAGTGTCTCTTTTGATGGTCATTTTGGTTCTCGAGTATGTCATTAGTTAGTTAGTTAGTTTAATCCTTGACTGTGTTTTTATTGGTCTTTTTTTTATTTTTTATTTTGCTTTGTAAACAGAGTGACAAATACCACATGAAACTCTACACAGGTGGGAGATTGTGGATTCGAATTTGAGACACCACAGATATCCGACTTAATGATTTCAACATTTGTCAATTTAGTCTATAAAACTATTAAAAATGAGATATTTGAAGATGTGTTTGCAATTTTGATGCATTCAGAGATTATAATGACACGTCTCACACATTCGGGGATCAAAATCGTTGTTTGCCGGACATTTTTGTTGTGATATTCTTTATTGGTGTGTTTCTTTTTTTTATTTTACTTTTTATAATAGGAGTAAATAAGCAACGTAGTCCCTAAATGTTTAACTATCTTTCAGTAGTTCCTGAATTTTTCAAAATAGCATAATAGCCCTTGAATCTTTAGGTAATCACATACAAGTTTGTTTGAAGTATTTGATTGGAATTATGTGTAATGTATTAGATCTTTAGCTAATGTTGTGGCTTTTGTAGGCATGTTTAAGAGTAAGCATGTTGTGTAGTGTTTACGATTTAAGTCGTTGTATGTGTGGATGTCCTGCAATATCATTGTTTAACGTCGCACGTCATTGTGGTTAATGTCTACAGTTAACCGACGCTGAAGAATATTTGGGACTAAAAGATAGGAGTTCATTATGACTATTCTCATTAACAGTGTTCACGTATTGGAACACGGAGTTGATCACGTAGTTGGTGATGGATCCTTCCTCCGTGATTGAGCTTCTACTTTCACTCCAATGAGAGGGGATGTACCTGCAAAGACACTTTGAGGCCAAAGTAAGGCCAAGTTTAACACTTGGTCTAAGAGTTAGGTATGAAGTGTGTAATACCTGGGGTTTGCCCCCAAATTATAGCAGTTCTGCAGTCTTAAGGATGTTGTATAATGTGGTCCCTTCCCCATCCTAAAGTTTAAATTTGTTGTAATCCTCATCTTGTTATGTGTGTATCTTTATCTGATTAAGGTTAAGTTTCTCTCCTAGATATGTGGATCAATAATGAGATATAGTCTTATCCTTTTCTGGTCTAGGACTGTATTTGGTCATGGCTTGCACATTGCCCTTTGTTGGGACCATTTTAAAGGACACTAGATGACCAGTTTTGGACTTTCTAGGTCCATCACAGTACAAATAATATTGAATATTCACATGAGGGAAGCTAATTTACACACACTTAAAAATTAGAATGTATATGGTAGCAGCATGCATCTTTTTATTTGGACCCGCGTCGTATAGTAGAGACTAATAACTTAAGTCAAGTAGAATTATACGGACGGGAAACTGTCTTTAGGGTTCTGAGCTATGAAGCACATACACAGACAACAGACATGACACCTACATTAACATGTTGTCAGCAATTATATTTTGAGAAAATGAATTAATAGAACATGATTACATGTATCGGTGTTGAATACTGACACTTGTCGGACACTAGACACGCCTTGATTAGATATGCCGGTTATGAGACAAACATGAAAATAAGTTTATAAACTAGTTTAACTTGTAATAAACTTTTGATTAAGCTCCTTGAATCACATAACTTATATTGAATATATTTATTGGTCTGGCATGTGTAGGTTGCATCCCAAACTAGTGGAATCAATTCTACAGTTTCACAGAACAAATGTTTTGCAGCAACACAAGCACAACAAGATGGTTGTACTGGGAATTTTAGGATTTTTGGTTCACCTTATGGCAATTTTCTACTACCTCTAGTTCCAACTCATGCAAAACTAGCCTAGTAATTCTTGTATTGGTGCCCTAATTTATGGATTTTATAATGTCAAGTTGTTAGGACTTAAGCTCATGAGGAGAGCCCAACCCAAAAAACTAGTCTAATAGGTGGGAGAACCTCAAGGCTTAAGTACCACATCAAGCACTTTGATATACTCGATGTGGGACTCCTAACAGTCAAGTTGCAAATTCTGATCTTAAATAGTAACACAATAAGAGTTTGTTTGAATTGACGTATTTGAGCTTAGCTGCTAGAATAATCGAATAAGCACTTGGGAGACTGTTTAAGAGAGTTTATGATGATCAGTGATGAAATTCATAAGTTGTTTTCCACTTATTTTCATAAGCTCCCCATAATAGCTTATGAAAACGCTTATAGCTTTAATGAAAACATTTTGACTTTATCTTTTGTTATACTAATAGCTTATGTAACTGCACTTACATGATAAGTGCTTATACTATAAGTGCTTACTCTATCCAAACAGAGACTAAACTATAACTTAATAACCTGTATTGTTTTGATGTTCTTCTTTTGTCATCATTCAACTAGCATAAGACACCCTACATAATGAAATATTCACTATGGACTTGACTAGCTCCCAATGTTAGGTTGGAATCACACTAAATGATGACAATATAAAACACTCACTAAGAACAATAATGTCTTATCTTGAATAAAGCATTTTATAAAGTGTATTTACCAAAATAATATATTACAGAAAAAGAAAATAATGCTTTTATAAAGTGCAATCATATGATAGTTATATCTTTCTATACAAGGATTTGAATGAATGAATGAATAAATTGAGGAGAATAGATTATCTATAGTGGTTGTATGGTGCAGTTGTTTGCATATTAAGATGTGTCATTGTCCTCTTGAAAAATAGTATCTATTTATGTTTGATGTAATTGAAATATTGATTTGATGTATCATTTTACAAGATGTTAAGGTTCCCACAGCAAAGAAGATATGTGTCACTATCATATTGAAAAAATGCAAGCATTTATACTTGATGTACTAAAATATTGATGATTTGAAATATTATCAGGTGGTCCCTAATATCATATGATTTGGTTGCATTTCATTTCAAATCACAACCTGACTGTACCTATAGAAAATTAACATTTCTTAACAGTAGCCCTCTAGAAAAGAAAGTTAAAAAATGATTGATTATTTCAAGAATTTCACTATCAACAAATACTAATTCTCACATGTTAATAGTTTTCTGATACATTGGTATATTTAGTTGGAACAATGAAACTGAAATTGTGAAACAGAAACTTTTTGAGTTCTTAAATTTTACTTTGATATAATTTTGTAATAAACCAAATAGAGCTAGGTTTCATAAATCATGTTTCAATAATATATACACCAAGGATTGATTAAGAAAGTTAGTTCTCCTTTCAGATGAGAAAAGCTCTCAAATTCTTCACCTCTATCTCTATTTTTTGTGTATGTCTTTGACCCCTTTTAGTGTATGTTTGTTATTGCAGTGGGTAAGTCAAAATCACGACAACTCGTCGTAATTTTTCAAAGGCTACACTCTGTAACTTCTGTAAAATCATAATGAGTCACCGTGATTCTGTCATATTCACCATGATATCAAAATATATAACTTCTGTAAAACCACGGTGGATCACCGTGATTCTACCATATTCATCGTGATACCAAATATAAGCTTATCCCTCTTAAAAGTTGGTCAAACCTCTTTTTCTTTAATTTCAAACATGCTCCTCTAAGTAACTTTCCCAACAAGGTATTATAAGTCTTAATTGGGTCAAATCTGATTAAGTTTTTTTTTTAGGGAAAAATCTGATTAAGGTTGTGAACTTATGAGAAATAATACATGGAAAAATGTTGTACAAAAACAGAAAAGTTAAACCTAACATAAATGGATTTATTGCTGCCAAGTGTTCTTAAATATTTAGTAAAAAAAAAGTGTTTGCAAATATATTAATATTACGACAAAATTATTTGCTGTTTAAAATCATAGTTTTTTTTTTGACATAATGTTTAAAATCATAGTTAACTTGTATTACATTTTTAATAAATTTTAAATTCATTCTTGTTTAAATTTTAAGATAATATATTTGTTAATTCTTATCCTCTCCTCTCACTGATTTTTTTTAGATAGACGAAATGTCAAATCAAAATTTAATATTATTTTCTATAAAAAAATATTTTTTTACTAATATTAAATTTTTTAAATTTCAGTGTCAATTATTAGTTCCTTAAAAAACTTAAAACTTAACTAATTTTTAAATTAGTTGTTAATTAATAATTTGCTTAAAATTACTTTTTTTGACAAAACTAAAAATTACTAATATGTCAGAGATTATTACAATTATTTTCTGCTAATTTTGACTTTTGTCATTTATCTATATCTATTTATTTAATTTATGTTTTTCTGTTCTATGTTTTTTTCTCTGTTTTCCCACGTGCTGTTTTTTTGTCTTATTCAGACCAAACGTCACATTTCACACACAAATCCGAAGAATCTGTGTACTTTTTCAAATCAACTTGCAATTCTGATTCCAACCCATTTTCCATCTTCCTTCACTGACTCAAAAGTTTCTATCTTTTCATCATTTGACTCAGTAATGGCCAAGATAGTAGCTACGGTGGCGGTTGTGGCGGCTGCTGCGGCGGCGGTGGTGGTTGGACATCATAGGAGTAAAGAGGGGTGTGGAAAGTGGGAAAAGGTTGAGGAGATATTGAAGGTGTTTGGTGAAGAGTGTGAGACATCAATTGATAAGTTGAAGAGTGTTGCTGAAGCTATGGTTGTTGAAATGCATAATGGTTTGGAGAATGAAGGTGGTAGTATGCTCAAGATGTTGATCTCCTTTGTTGATAATCTTCCATCTGGGTTCTTCTCTTTGCTTTTGCTCCCTATGTTTCAAATTCATTCAATTTTCTATATTTATGTTTATGTTTTTGTGTTTGGATGTTTATGTCTTTGCATGTGTTTTTTTGTTCATTTTATGTTTATGTTTTTGGATTTTGTTTATTTGTTCAATTGCTTTGTTGTTGAAGAGTTCATGAATTGTTGTTCAATATTTGAGAATGAATACTTAGTGGATTTCTTTTGTAGTTGACTTTTGTAATTTTGATCATCATTGCTAGATTATGTGGATTTCTGTTTTGTGTTTTGTAGTTGTTCCTCTCTCAAATTTATGTGTTTTTTGTTTTTATTTATGGATGTTTGTTGAATTACCTTGTTGTTAGAGTTCTTGAATTGTTCAATACTTGCGAATCAAGTTTTTTGTTTTCAATCTCACTCAAACTTATGTGTTGTGTTTTTTGTTTTTGGATGTTCGTTCAATTTCAATTACCTTGTTCAATACTTGACAATCAAGCTTTATGTTTTTTTTTGTTTCTTTGTTTTGGGATGTTTGTTGAATTACCTTGTTGTTAAAGAGTTATTGAATTTCTACACAATAAATTAATAATTGAGTGAGAATCAAGCTTTTTGTTGAATTACATGCTTGGTGAATTTCTTTTGCAGTTGACTTTTATAATGATCAATAACTTTATTTGAATCTTTGTTTTCCTCACTTTCCAATAATTTTTTGTAATGATCAATAGCCAATGTTTTATATTGTGGCATGGATAGTGGATAACTGGATATGATGTTGCGAAAGAATTTCGAAATTCAGGATACAATACGACCTAGAAATTTGTATTTTTTGTTTTTGGACATTTGTTGAATTACCATGTTGTTAAAGAGTTTATGATCATCATTGCTAGATTATGTGAACTTGTAATTGTTCATTCCTTTTTGGGTATTTTTTTACTTTGTGGCATTGTTTATAGGGATGAGAAAGGACTCTTTTATGCATTGGACCTTGGTGGCACAAACTTCCGTGCCCTTCGTATCCAATTGGGTGGAAAAGAGAAAGGTGTTGTCAAAGTAGAAACCGAAGAAGTTTCAATTCCTCCTCATTTGATGACCGGTTCTTCACATGTAAGTCTGTAATAAGAAAAATCTATCAAACCATTGATTCTGGTTAGTTCCTACTATACCCTAAAACATGTTAATTATTTCATTACTACAGGAATTATTTGATTTTATAGCGACATCTCTTGCGAAGTTTGTTAGTTCTGAGCCTGAAGAGTTTCGTCCTCTCCCTGGAAGAAAAAGGGAATTGGGTTTTACGTTCTCATTTCCGGTGAGGCAGACATCAATTGCATCCGGGACTCTAATAAAGTGGAGTAAAGGTTTTAATATTGAGGATGTGGTAATTCTTGTAACCTTGATTCTTTTATATTAAATTTTATTTGCATCGGCGTTCTTTCTTGATGTCATTTGTGCCACATAAACTCTTTTCAAAGAAAGAACTCTCTTCATTTGTTGCGAATAGGATTTGGATGATATTTGAATATTTTTCACTCGAGTTATATGTCATACTTTGAATCAATGTTTTTTATTAATGTTTTACCATTTATGTTAGTATTATTATATCATTTATGTTTTATTAGTTTGTTAAAAATACTCGATACAAGATACATGTTCAGCATCGAATAACTAAAATGCGGGTAATGGATCAGAGTACGATTACATAGATACCTAGCAGTTAAGGATATGATTATTGAAGTTACTATTACCTACATGAATACATGTCTAGATTTTTTATTTATTTTTTTAAAATGTGGATATAAAGATGAGTACTATAGTATACGCAAACCCTATTCATTGTCATTCTAATTGAATGTGGTATTCTAACAGTTACTTCATTGTGATTCTGTGTGGTTTTCTGTAGGTCGGAGAAGATATAGTTGGTGAACTAACCAAGTCCTTGGAAAAAGTTGGCCTGCATATGCGCGTGACAGCTCTCGTCAGTCTTGCTTACCTTCTTTTTGCAATTCCTTTACCTTTTCACCAATTACTTGGGATTTGAGAATGATTTTAAGTTTCTATTGGACAGAAATTTTGATTAATGATATTCAACGTTTCAATTTTTTTAAAAATGTTTCTTGGATCCTTAGCAACTTAAAACTGGAATCAAAACCTAACTTGATGATGGAATGTAGATTAACGACACCGTTGGAACAGTAGCTAAAGCCAGATTCAGCAATCAGGATGTCATCGCCGGTGTAATTCTTGGTACCGGAACAAATGCAGCATATTTAGAGCATGTTAATGCAATTCCGAAATGGCACGGTGTTGTACCAAAATCAGGAAAGATGGTATGTAGCATATGAATATTTATGACATTTGCTTGTGATAGAACTGTGTTCACCATGATTCAAAGAGGCATGTAATTTTTAGTTGAGTAAATATCCACGTTGGTCTCTAAAATTGTAGAACCGTATCAACCTAGTCCTTCGCGTTATCAATATTCCAAAGTGATCCCTGAATTTGCAAACTATTAATCAAGTTCATCTCTCTGTTTGGATCTGTTAACGAAGGGATGAATATGATTAAGATTTTGCAATTTCAGGGATCATTTCGAAATATCGATAATGTGAAGGGCTATGCTGTCTTACATTTTCAAGGACTGAATTGGATATTTACTCATTTTAGTTGTTTGTCAAAGCATGCTGAATATTATTACTTCTATAGGTTATAAACATGGAATGGGGTAATTTCCGTTCCTCGCATCTTCCTCTAACAGAATATGATCAAGCTCTAGATGCGGCGAGCTTAAACCCTGGAGAACAGGTAATGGTTATCTATAGTTGCTTTAAACACGGCGAGCTTATTGCGTGTCTATAATACTCTTCCACTGTTATTTGCAGATTTTTGAGAAGATAATTTCTGGTATGTATTTGGGTGACATTGTAAGGAGAGTACTACTGAAGATGGCTGAAGAAGCTGAAATTTTTGGGGATACTGTTCCTCCCAAGTTGAGAATTCCTTTCATACTTAGGTATGTTGATGATTTATCCAACCTAACATTTTAGATTCTGTTTGAATTATTTACATCACATTTTCATTCAAAATTTGGGGTGTACGCATCTGCATTGGAAGCCATCATTCTTGTTCATTATTTTACCTTCAACTTTCTTTGTATTGAACGTTCACATCTTTTTCTATGGGACGTATAGGACACCTGATATGTCTGCTATGCATCACGATACATCTTCAGATCTAAAGGTGGTTGGAAAAAAATTGAAGGATATATTGGAGGTACGCCACTTCTTTGAACATGCGGAAAATACGAATATGCTTGTTGGTTACATTAATATAATCTTGCAATTTTGAAATAGATACAAAAGGCAGTAAATTTTGGTGAATCTATTGTTTATAATCTTTCATCACAAGCTAATTATATTTATCCTGTTCAAAGGAAGTGGTTCGGTTTTCTCACTGCTTTCCGTCTTTTCTTTAGATTGATAACACACCCCTAAAAGTGAGGAAGATTGTTGTGGAACTCTGCGATATTGTTTCTGTTCGTGGGGCCCGCCTTGCTGCTGCTGCTATTTTTGGCATCCTAAGGAAATTGGGAAGAGATGCGGTAAAGGACGGGGATAAACAAAAATCAGTGATAGCATTGGATGGAGGATTATTTGAACACTACGCGAAATTCAGAACATGCATGGAGAGTACACTAAGGGAGTTGTTGGGAGATGAAGCATCCGGGACAATCGGAATCGAACATTCCAACGACGGCTCTGGAATTGGAGCAGCCCTCCTTGCAGCTTCTCAGTCCCAATATTTGGGAGTTGAAGAGTCCTGATGATGTGATTAACACCATTGCCAAAAGTAAACAGGTGTAATAGTAGTTTCAATTTTCTTCATACCGAGTAGATCAACGGATTGAAAAGGCAAAGCCTTAGTTACCGCCCCTTCAGAGGTTTCAACTGGAGTGTGGCCGAAGTTCACTTTGAGCATATCGACGGAGATATGCATTCTTGCTGCAACCTCGCTGCTTCTTGGATAATTGCCAGGGCGTTGTTTTGGTTACACAGTGTTTGTCTCTCCCCCTTTTAAGAATAATATGGGAGATGTAAACTTTTGAATAGTGATGTTTTGCCAAATGTAACATGTTTACAAGAATAAATTAGGATTAACTTATTGGCAAAGGTGAAAGATTTTAACTCATAGCTTTTGAGTTATCAATGAAGAGTTTCTTTTGATTATTATGAATATATATTCCTAATTAGCAACCTTTTTGTAATATTTACTATCCTGGTTTATTTTTGTTTGGTCAGTTATTTTGTTTGAACTTAGAAAAGCTGAGCATTTGAAGCTGATTACCAGTTTTAGATCACCTTATATGTCTATTTATTTTTTTACTAAAGTCGTGTTGAAACATATCCTAGTAGTTACTTTATGGAAAATGCTAACCAGTGCCCCAAGGACATTGGTTAAACATCCAAAACAAGTAAGTTTACATGAAAAAGTTGTGTAATCATTGCTTGATCAAAAGTAACATGTTATATTTATTTGTAGCACGCCTATGCAGTCCACATTTTATTACTATTTTTATTTACAGTAGTGGACTGAATTAGTAAGTTGATTTAAGTCTAATTGTAAGAAACTTTAGTTTAGTGAGGTTAAGCAAACTTGTAAGGTATTGTCCACTATAAAAGGCACACTCATGCTTTTGGAAATCAGATTTGAAACACATTGCTTATTGGCTTGTGAGACTTTGCTCTCTACAGTTCTTGAGAAATTCACTTTGAACTTATCAGGAATGTTGATCCTTGTGGTGTTGCTTCCGGCTTATCAATCCTTCGATTGGATTACGACGCCTGCTCAATGTTTTTCCTTTTGACGGAAAAATTAATTAAAGTCAAGTCCCTGCACAAGACGAGCAGGGACTGGAGAAACTACAAAACAGCACCTGCTCAATGTTCATTCTCGATTTATATTACATCATATCATAACCCACAAATTCTCTAATTTGTTTCCATTATCCTACCCTCATAGCTTGCGTTTTATGTATTATTTTCTGGTGATTCTACCACCTAAACCGTGTTTCAGAAAGTATGCTTTCACCTCGTCTTGGAATCACTCAATTTGGAGTTGCTTAGCGCGAGAAATCACCTTCTCTAACAACGTGGTTCGGTTCCAACTTTTGAGTTTCCAACCTAGAACACCCCTGAAGTGATTCATGACAATGGATATAGTTGAATTTGTTCCAAATATGTAAACAACTGAAATCAAAACATAGCAACAATATACACTAGTATAAAAATAAAACTAAAAGGAGATGTATCTCTTTAATACAACTCAGTTGTCTTTTACAATTTGCAAAGAACACTATTACAAGAACACCTAACTACAGCTTATTTGATTCTGAACCCATCTATGTTCTCTTCTATGAGTTACACAGTAGCAGTACTATGAGTTTCATTCTCTCCAACTCTAACTTCAAGACTAGACCTTTTGTTTCATTTGTCACCTTTATGTATTATTATCAGATAGGATACTCAAAACTTTGGATTTATCTCCTTTGAAGTTTAAAGTGAATTGTGCACTTTAAAAGATGAAGTTAGGAACTATAACAGTTAGTCCAAAACTCAATATCCTATTTTGTTACAAATGCGCATTTATTTTATCACATTTTCAAAGGTTATTGATATCCTAGCACTTAATCTTGTGACTGCATAGCTATCATACTGAGTATTCAACCTGCTTTTCCCATTTCAAATTCTTAAGAAGTGGAGCAGCATCATAGATATCAACAATCTTCTCCACGTTGGCGAGTGGATCCTTGCAGTTGCTCAATATCTTCACGACTTCCTTCATTGATGGTCTGCTAGCTGGTAGTGTTGAAGTGCACATAACTCCAAGTTTGAAGATACTGCACATTTCTTCCACGTTACTAGGTTCCATAGCATCGTCGTCTAGAAGTTCTTCTATATCGGTTCCTATCTGAATGTGGCGCCACGCCCATTCTGCAAGAGACGAGAATTCATCTCCATGATTAGCTTCTTTTCCAGTTGTCAGTTCCAATAGGACTACACCAAAGCTGTAGACATCTATCTTCTCGTTGACTCGTATTGTTTGAGCATATTCTGCAATTCATGCATGAAATTAACATGGAGATTACATTGATGTCAAATGTTGAGATTTTAGAAAATATCTAATATCTAATTATCATAGGAAATAAGTTAAGATACTCTAATATATTATCATAGATACTATTAAAGATATTATGAGACATTTTTTCACCTGGAGCAATATAGCCGAATGTTCCAGCAACAGCTGACATGGTAGCAAGTTCTTCTGGCTTGATCAATATTCTGGCGAGACCGAAATCAGCAACTTTTGCATTGAATTTAGAATCCAAAAGAATGTTACTTGTTTTCACGTCTCGATGAACAATTGGCGGCGAGCAATCATTATGCATGTAGCACAAACCTTGTGCAGCTCCAATGGCTATATGCAGTCTCTTCGGCCAATCAAGGATGTTATGATGGACCGTCCCTGACACAACCGGTATCTTACTTTTCTTGTGCAGCCACCTATCAAGGCTTTGATTTTCATGATACTCGTATACAAGTAGTAGAGAATCATCACTTGAGATACAACACATCAACTTCACAATGTTGCTATGCCGAATATTGCTCAGTATTTCAACTTCTGCAAGAAATGAATCCACAAGCTTCTGGTCTAACTTTTTGCTACTTCCCCTAATCTTCTTCACTGCAACATAGTCTAAATCTTCAACAGCAACACGGTACACGGAACCAAATCCACCGCTTCCAATGATATTATTGTCTGACAATGATTCCACAATGTTTGATTTTGTGAAACTCAGCCTCTGAAAGGAAGTTAGCTTCCATGTCCTTCTCATTAATTGCTTTCTTTTTCTGTAAAAGCTGATCGACAAGAACACCGCCAAGAAAACCGTTAAAGAAGCTACTATAACAAGGATTATGATCATAGCCTTAGACATAGATGAATCACTTCTTCCGCTTCTAGTTCCAGAATTGCACAAGGTAAGGTTTAGTACTAATGTATCAGCACATAGACCAGAATTTCCCAGAAAGCTTCTGTCATACACAAGGCTTTCGAGGTCACTCGGAATCCTCCCAGTCAAATCATTGGAAGAGAGATTGAGATTTGTGAGTCTCATAGGTGCTAGTTGAGGTGGAATTCGGCCCGAGATCTGGTTTTCTGATAAGTCTAACATACTAAGTGAACGTAACCGACAAATTGCATCAGGTATTTCTCCAGATAGTTGATTGTGGCTCAAGTTTAATGTTACTAGAGACTTCCATGATGTTATATCCGATGGAATTTGACCGGTGAGCTGGTTCTGATCGAGTAGAAGAGTTTCTAACCGAGGAAGAGATGTTAACTCTAATGGAATACTTCCATTGAAAAAGTTGTTACTAGCATTGAACTTCACTACATTCTTCCAAGAAGAAACTCCATTTGGAATTCTACCAGAAAACCGATTGTAACTTATGGCTAGTGTTGAAAGATTCTGAGACAATCTTTCGGGAAGCTCACCGGTGAATTTGTTCTCACTTAACATAAGTTGCGACAAATTCATAGATGTCCATAAACCATTAGGAATTTCACCAGAAAACTCATTATTCTCAACTCTCAGATATTGTAAACTGCTACAACTACCTAAAGATTTTGGCAACTCGCCGCTAAGATTATTATCATAAGCAGTTAAACCAACTAACCTTCCATGAAAACACAAATTCTGTGGTAGATTTCCATTGAAACTATTAGAAGGAATTTGAAAAGTTTCAAGTTTAGAAAACCTACCAAAATCTTTGGGAAGACTACCTGATAAATTGTTCTGAAAAACAACAAAATCAGTCAGAGCCGGCAAATGACCGATGCTTTCTGGTACCTCTCCGGATAATTGATTCATTGACAAGCTCAAGAATTTAAGCTTTTTGAGACTTCCAAAACCATCCGGTATTTTTCCGGTGAGATTATTCATCGAAAGATCCAAGCTTGTTAACTCGAACGCTTCAATCACATCAGGTATCTCTCCAGAAAGATTATTCTTGTAAAGATAAAGTATGCTTAAATTTTTCAAAGCAAACAAACCATTTGGAATCTTTCCACTCAAAAAATTTCCTTCTAAATTCAATTCCTCCAAAGCCACCATTTCACCAATTGTTTCAGGAATCTCACCAAACAAGTTAGAGTCATACATATAAAACATCCTTAAATTCTTCAACTTAGTAAAACTAGATGGCAACTTTGTTCTAGGTAACATATGATTTGAGAACAATAACAATGTTTCAAGATTGAACAAATCACCTATTTCATCAGCAATAGTACCATTAACAAGACATTGATAAATTTGAAGACTTTTTAAATTCTTCAACTTACCAATACTCATTGGAATATCACCTGAAAAGTTGTTTGCTCCAAGGCTAAGAAACTGCAGACTGGCCAACCGATTGATATCATTCGGTATGTTACCGACAAAGAAGTTCTGTGAAAGATCAAGATATTCAAGCTTGGAACAATTGTATAAGGATGTTGGAAACTCATTTGGAATATAATTGTATTGAAAATCAATGTAAGTGAGGTTTTTGAGTTCACATAGGAAAGGTGGTAATGTT
>Ga0228711_1004668_pt1 | contig 20985 bp, 18 predicted proteins | sample MedpolnodulmetaG_2_FD_177996 | JGI IMG/M metagenome (GOLD analysis project Ga0228711, IMG submission 177996) | Root nodule microbial communities from Medicago polymorpha collected in Santa Monica, California, United States - brown nodules | ecosystem: Host-associated > Plants > Roots > Nodule... | reverse complement strand
TTTTTTGGTAAATAGAGATATATTTCATTAACCAAATCAGATATCACAGACTTCATGGAATTTAGAAACCAAAAGTAAAGAATTTTTAGTCTAAGCTCTAACAAAAAAAAAAATGCCTACAACCTTACAAACTTAACACTAGGCTCTTTATTTCTTAAATTGCAACCCTCTAATGTAGACAATCATTTTGATCTGGCAAAGGAGTTTTTGCACTGACTTATGCAAGTTCTGAAATGTTCTGTTATTTCTCTCTTTCTAAATCAAATATTGAGTCACACTCATCACAACCATTCTACTTCACTGATGCATATCGTTGTTCCGGTTGTATTGTCTTAGGATACATGTATCACTAATTGTTAGTTGCTAGTATTAATGCTTACCTTACTCCATTACAAGATACTTGTCCAAACGGCTTTAGAATATTCGCACTTGAAGAAAAGGTGAGGATGAGTTTCATTCTCCTTTTTACACAAAATATACAATTGGTCATAATGTATACCAACTTTGTTTAACCTGTCACAAGTTGGCAATCTAGCATGAATAGCTAACCAAGTACCAAACAAACAATATGGAGGGGCAGGGTTATTGCAAATCATTTTCCTCCAACTAACTTTTGTAAAATCTCCTCTCAAGACATTATACATTTTCTTGATAGAAAAGTTTGGTTTTCTTTGCCGCTTCAAAGACTTTTTTCACTATCCATGAAGCTTGGGGAGGGACTTCAATAAGTAGTGCATTCCTCCCTTTTATGTAGTATTCATGAACCCATTATACCCATAAAACATTCTTCTTGTTAGCCAAGTTCCATAATTGTTTACTAATAGCAGCTTGGTTCCAACATTTCAAATCAATGACATTCCATCCATCAGCTATCTTAGGCAAACAAATATACTCCCAAGCAATAAGAGCTCTTTTGGAAATACATGATCTACCAGTCCAGAGGAACACTCTACACGTAGTTTGAATTAATTTGAGTACTTTTTTGAGGAAGAGCAAATACTTGGCTCCAATAAGTTTGCACACCAAACAACACTGACTTTATAAGTTGCAATCGACCAGCATAAGATAACAACTTAGAGGACCAATTTTCAATCCTACTAATCATTTTCTTCACTAAAGGCTGACATTGTATAACAGTTAGTGATAATGACTTTGCTCGTATGATAAGTAGCGAAAACATGAAGAACAAAATATGTAAATATAGGTTAAATAATAATAATAATAAATCAGAAATGTTAGTAAGAACAGCAAGAAAATAGAATCATGGCCAATAATAAACTATGACAAATACAAGGGTGTGCAAAGTGCAGCATTGGAATGTTTTGAGACGCGGAGTTGAGAAATTTTTGCTTTTTGCACTTAGGAAAGGGAAATGATCAAGATAGAAAATTGTTATTATTAAAAAAAAAAGATGGAAAATTGTTATTGATACGACCATCAATTTTTATTGGTGGATCTTAGGGTGACAGTTTTATTAAAAAAATTCTCCCCCAAATTTTATCTTTATACTTTTTAAGAGTTTCTCAATTACAAAACAAAAATGACTTTTACGGTTTATGACAGTAAAAAAAAAATACTATAAATGATAAATATGACTTTTGCGGTTTTATTAAAGAAACAAGAGGTGATGTAATGTGTGCCTTTGTGAGATTTTTCTTTCTTTTTCGGTTTGATTTGCATTGCTCTGTCAGTTTGTTTAGATAATGTAGGGGCAAGCAAAGAAAAAGAGGTGTAGGAGGAGAAGGAAAGAGAGTGCTACTTTTATTTTTTAAATTAGAAACATTGTAAAAAAAATTAATAAATTAAATGATTTTGAAGTATTATATGATCATTTATCATGCTTCTAATTCAATTTCTTAAAAATTATTTTATAATGTTTGTAAATTAAAAAAGAAATTTAACTACCGTATGTGCATTTTTTTTTTAATTTAATTGTTTCACCTCCGGTACATAAGTATACCCATGTTCTTGAGATTATGCAGTCAGCACTCAGCACCTTCCTACATCATACAAAACTTCCCTCAACCTCCTCAGTAAACGTTCCGTGTCACTAACAGAACCGTCATCATTAATCCCAACCAATTCTTCCTTCACAATCTGCATAATAGTCTTATGGATTTCAACATGGATTCTGCACAATCTTTAACATGGATTTTAATATGTGATTGCCAATTACGTGAGAAGATTGCTTTTTAGGCCCCCCAATATCTCTTTAGGCCCCCTAAAAATACAAAATTAACCTTTGAAACTTAAATATTGCACACCTCCAGAATGTATCTACCGGAGGCACATTTTTGACTTTGCACTTTTAATACGTCCTGTAGTTAGATTCCGGATCATTTTTTAAACATCTTGTAAATACATACCGTACTGCAAGTAGCATATATAAAAGGGTGCAGTTATTTTCTTTTGTGCACTCAGCTTCACGTTATATAAAAGGGTGCAGTTATTTTCTTTTGTGCACTCAGCTTCACGTTACCCTTTATGAAATTATTATTTGTTTGGATTTTGATTATTTGTTTTAATAGCATGTCAGCACATATTTTAACAAGTTGAAAATGATGAAAGAAAAATATGTATATATTGAGATTTAAATTGGGAAAAATGCTGTCTACATACAACCCATGGCATTAAGATATTAAGGTATCTTTTAAGTGCTCCTTTAATTGGAACGGCCAAAGAATTTGCCTTGTTCCATTGGTTGAGATCTCCATACCACATTCTGTTCACCCCATGCACCAAAAGGTCGACCATTTTTGTTAGCCATATATAAGAAGCAACAGATTTAAGAGAAGCACACAAATCCAGTGGATGATGATGCATAGATTTTAAACAAACAAATTTTAATTTTATCTTCACCCTATACAGACCTCTAGTCAATAAGAATTACATTGCCATCGGGATGATGCATAAGATTTAACAGATGATTTAAAAGCTCCATCACAACAAATATCTGTATCTACCAAATAATTGCACAGGAACGCAAAAATTAACTATTTCAGCTGTTTGATAATATAGGAGATCTCAGACAGTTTCACATTTCACAAAACATTTGAAAACAACATTGACATGATTAAAAAATCATCACTGTGCTCCATTTGATATATCTAAAATAATCGGTGTTTGCATGAGAAGAATTTTGTGAGAGAAACGTTCTTAAAATTAACTTTCCCCTACATTTAAGTGAAGCAAGAGAAAAGGAAGCATGCTACATATGTTCATAACAAACTACAATTCCCAAAATGTTCATAAATTGATTCAATTACCAAATAGGTTCATAACTAAGTACAATGCCCAACAACATAGGTTCATATCTAAATTCCTAAAACAAAAAACTAAACAAAATGCAAACATCACTGAGTGCCCTGTGAACTATATTGTTTGACATTTCTTCGCTTATGCCTCAATGACTGGTACTGAGTGGCAGGCCTCATGTAACAGAACCTCATAATTAGCAGGCCACAACGGATTATTAGGAACATCAGATATCAATTTAGGTTGAGAGACCTTATAGAACCACACCAAGTATCCATCTCTGACTGCCAATCAGTTTCCACTAGTTGCCCACAATCTTCTTCATATATCAGATGCATATTATAATGCATGTTCCATCTGATAAATAATCATTGTGTATGGTGCGTTAATAGCATAATGTCTAGGAATGTTCTGAACATATCCAAATTGCCTCAACACGCGCTCCAACAAGTGTGGACGATAACATGACATGCCGCACATTATCCACCCTGAAAACCAAATGATGTCCTCCACCGGATGACTCTCTCGATGACTATCATATGTATAGAAATTGATGTCATCAACCTCAAGACGATCCAACACCACCCTGTAAGATTGTTGTATAGCATGACCCTGTCTTAACATGTACCGAGTATCACGTGGGCGGTCATCAGTGTAACTCATATCAAGATCCCTTGTATTGAATCTCTAATATTATGTGATGTGGAAACCTAGTATTATATCATAAGAGGAATCAAATTAATCAAAAGCAGTAATAACTGATTGATTCTCTGTGTATTTTCTTGCAGACTGACCACTTAGCAAAGTGATTCAATCCACCATCAGTAAACATGTTATACTTCAATGGTCCTTACTTGACTCTTGCAATCTTTCTTTTTTAGCATAAAAGATAATAATTTTTGAAATATCAAAATAAATATTCAACAATAATCTGAAACATATTAAGCATGAAATTTCAAGGCACTCGTCTTCTTCTTTTTTTATAATTCAAGGCACTCATCTGTGTCAAGAATCGTAAACTAAAGAAAACAAGCCCACTTCTACCCAAAAGAAAATACAGGGGGCACAAAAGAAAAACGACAGGCATAACCAATTAAAAATGTGATCAAGCTCAAGCATCTGCAATCGTAAAATAATTCCCAACCCCTAATTCTGAAACCCTAAATCAATCAATTGGAAAAGGGAAGGAGATATTGGAGAATCGATTGACTTACCTTACCTTGTTTGATCACAAGAGGCGAGAGGAAGAGTGAGCTGATGGAGGAAGTGATTCCGACAATTCTGGGGGTGAAGGAAGTGATTCCCGCGAGTTGGGTTCCCGGCGAGCCACTGGGTCTGGTTTACTCGCGATTCTTGGTCTGGAGGAAAGATGACGAGCGAGAGTGAGTGAGCCGGTGACAAGAGGGTGACATTAGAGAAGAAGAGGGGAGAGAAGAGAGAATGGTAAATGGTGTAATGTAAAAGAACTTTGTTTGGTATGTTTTCTCATATGAGCAAAATGGTCCTCCGGTAGATAAATACCGGACTGTTCGGAAGGTTACTTTCGTCACTTTAGGGGGCCTATAGAGATATAGAGGGGGCCTAAAAAGTAACCTCTATTACGTGATCTAAGATCTACATAAAAAGAAAGAAAAGCATATTTGTGGTTTAGTTTTCTTTGGTTCTATGTATGCATCACTTTCAGCGGAACAGATGTGATAAGCATATTTGTGGTTTAGTTTTCTTTGGTTCTATAATCTTAAGAACAGAGGCGTGTTATATTATATATGTATAATATATGTCTGGTACTTATGTACCGGAGGTGAAACAATTAAATTTTAAAAAAAATGTACATACGGTAGTTAAGTACACATGATGTATTATTAAGGGCATTTTTGTAACTTTAGGGGGTCTGAAGAGATATTGAGGGGTCTAAAAAGCAATCCTCACACACCTTTAGTGATACAATTTGTTTGGGCCTTCTCATTTGTTGGTTTGGGACCCAATGGCCTCCCTTCAAGAATTTCTTTTTGAGATTTACTTTTCCCACCCTATGGCCTTCTCGCGCACCCTGTAAAATTTTCAAAAATGTCCCTTTGCAGTCCGGATTACGTAATCCGGATTGCATTAGCACCATGAAAAAAAAGGGTCTAAATCATGGAATTTTAGATTTTGAGGGCGGAGTCCCGTAAGAAGTCTCTTCTAAGGGAGTCTTGATCATAAAAACACAAGGATGAAAGCTAGGAAGATTAATATTGTCCTTAAAATGACTATCAATGTTACAAACATGTTCAGAATTGGTGTTGGTGCTGTCCGGATTACGTAATCTGGATTGCATCAGCACCATGAAAAAAGGGTCTAAATGATGGAATTTTGGATTTTGAGGGCGGAGTCTCGTAAGAAGTCCTTTCTAAGGGAGTCTTGATCATAAAAACACAAGGACGAAAGCTGGGAAGATTAATATTGTCCTTAAAATGACTATCCATGTTACAAACATGTTCAGAATTGGTGTTGGTGATGTTCTGATTACGTAATCCGGATTGCATCAGCACCATGAAAAAAAGGGTATTTACGGGGTGTTCAAATTATGTAATCCGAAAAAATCATGTAACGCGCCCTATTTTTTGAGATTTTCGAATTACAAAATCCGGAAAAATCCGTAACTCATTTTTTCACCCTTTAACAAAGGAAAACACCATTTCGGATTATAAAATCCGGAAACTTCAAGGACGTTTTTGGAAAAAATAGGGCGTGCGAGGAAAGCCATAGGGTGGAAAAAGTAAATCCCTTTCTTTTTTCACCCCATGTCCTTCTTGTTCGCCCTTCGGTTTGGCCATTTCACAACATTCAGGTTTTGGATAGATTGTTCATACCTCGAAGGACATTGGATGTCCTCTTTTATAGGTGGGGGAATAAAGACCCTATGAGTAAAGACTAAAGAGCAGTTGGAATGCAGTTATAGATGGCCAATTTTGTAATCGAGATTGCTGGCATCTACTCTTTATGTAGTTTTGAGTTTCAAACATAAGGTGCATGTAGTATTAAGGCTCAAATGTGTGTATTTGAATTTTCTTCGTATCAGACCTTTGTTAGGTGAAACTATGGTGGACCGAGTGCATGTTGTAGGTCCTTTTATGGTGCTGTATTTATGTCTAAAATATGGGTTATCGTGCATAACCCTTGAACCGTCGAGCATACCCTTTCGGGCAGTCCAGAACATGACTGATCAAGTTAAACACTTCTTTGGTCTGATTTTTTTTAGCTACAAAAACAATTTAGTGATATTGAAATTATAACGATATGTAAAATATGCAACCAAAAACTAATATCTTGAAATTGAGGGGCAAATAATTTTATTCAAAAGCGCATTTAAACCTTATTTTTATAGTGTGTGGCAAGTAGAGATGACAAAAATATTTGTATCATCGATTAAAAATTTAAAATATAGGAAATAAAAAGTCATTTACTTTTTCCCCTCGCATTTTATAAGTGTTTAAAAAAAGGAAACTACACAATTAGGCTCAGGTAATTAATGAGTCTAAATAACAAATTAGTATGGAGAAGATAGTTTAATTGCTGGTAAAACAATTTTTTTATAAAATTTTACTACATTTCGACTAAACTCTGAATTATCGAGAACCACTTTCCTAAAATCGAAGGCTTAACAAAAAAGACTATATTTTCTTTTTCCCATACAAAACAGTACACTATTTTTTCCTTCATGTATATTAATTGTATATAAATGAAAGAGAGAGACAAATGATTGTGAGTGTTAGGGGTGGGAACATGTCAGACCGTTTGACAGGGGCCTACGACCTAGCCTATTTAAAGCCTATCTTGGCCCAGCTCGTTTATTAACAAGGCTAGGCTCAAGCTTTTTATAAGGCCTATTTAATTAAACAGGTCAGGCTAAAGCTTGTAAAAAAAAACCTATTAAGCCCGTCAAGCCGACCTATTAGCTTTTTATATATAATATATCTTCCATTATTGATATTTATGAAGTTTTTTCCATAAACACAAGCCTTCATATGACTGGTTATTTAGTAGCTGATATATTGGTGTGATTGGACCTTCGTAAGAATTCATTATTTAGTAGCAACATATTTTCTGCTTTAGGCATTAATAAGTTTTGGCCTATTTAGGAGTAGGCTTACAGGTGTTTCCAGGTCTTAGCATAAAATAGGCTTTCAGACTTTATCAGACCTTTAAAAAGGTCATGTCAGACCTCGAAAATGAGCCTATGACAGGTAATAGGTCAGGCTCAGGCATATAATTTTTGAAGTACGCCAGACTTAGGCCTTACAAAGTCCGGCCCGGCCTAGTTCATTTCCACCCCTAGTGAGTGTCTTTCTCAAGTATTGAAATATTCACCATTATCACAAATTGAAAGTACTAGAATATATTACCGATTGAGATAAAATTAATACTAATTAGAGTTATAATTGAAAAAAGTAATTAATATTGCATTAAAAAGTAAAATAAATCAATTATTTTAAAACAATATTTTTTTTTTATAAATAACTCATTATTTTGAGAAGAAAAATATAGTGTAATTAATTTTGATATTGTCAACTAATTTTGCTCAAAGCTTAAGAAGTCATTTTACCATACCAGCACAAAGCTCATGTCAAAAGTGAATGGATTCTCTTCTTAGCAAAAAAGTCCGACATAAATCTCAAATCCATCAAAACTCATTTACTACTCCCTCTGTCTCTCAATAGATGATCTATTTGATAATATGCATTTTTGACTTGACATATTTTGAGCATATTTTTCTACTAATTCACAAAGATAAATAATATCATGTAAGATGTTGTTGGATTCGTCTCGATGAATATTTTTAAAATATTAAATTTTCATAATTTTTTTTAGTAGAGAATTGAAGATATCAAATTCAAAGATAAAACATATGCATTAATACGTGTGTCGGAGTCAACCGAATCCTCTCCCGATTGAGTGACAGTGTGAGTATAAGATTAATGAATGATGAATAGTTTGTCAGTCTGTAATTGTCGGGGACTTTATTTTTTTACTACTACTTGTTGAATTCAATCAAGAGAGCGTTCCAGCTTAACAACACCGTAACGTGAAAAATCCGGAGCAATTACCAATAGTCCATTGCCACTAATCATGTCCATGCATAAATTGTTTGATCAAGATAAGTCTGTTTATATTTCAATTTTGAGTAAATTATAAATTTGCATTAAAATTTAGATGATTTAATCTTGATGGAATAATTTAGATGTTGCTCAATGCATAAAGTAACAAATATCACAATTCAAATCCATATTTACTCCATCCTCTACAGCTTGTCAAAAAAACAATTATTCTTGCCAAGCAAAGAAAAACTTGACCGTTTGTTATAAATTTACAATTACACTAAGCATACTAAAAAAAGGGAAAAATATTGTATTTGGACACACAGAATGCAACACGACATGGTATAAAATACACCTTTGATCTAATTTCTTTTCTATCCAAGATGTGAGAACTTAATAAAATAATTCGAAAAGTTCAAATTGTTCCCACATCGTATACATAAAATTTTACCTTTTTATTTTATTTTATTATTGACACATATACTCAATTAAACACAAATATGAGAGGAAATATGATTCCATATAAAATGTTCCAAAAGCCAAACCACTAGACTCTAACCACAAGGACAATATGTATCTTAGTTGAATAGTAATAAAATAATAATAATCAAATAAGTTCATTTTTTACAAAAGAATTAGAATTTCTTAAAGAATTTAATTTGTGTACACTGACAAAGTAAGCTATCAATTTTCAAAGTCAATTTTTGATCGAGGTGGATATGAGATGACGGCCACAGTTGACGAAGTGTGGCGGAGTATGATGCCGATTCACTTGAGAGGGTGATGTATCTACAAAGACTTCAACACTGAAATGAGTGACGGTTTAAGCGAGACAAGATGTTTTCTATTAAATTAAAAATGTATTTTTCTCTCTTTGTTATGTAGTGGAACATGTGTATAAAACACTCGACATGAAATCCGGATCACTATTCGTTCAACATCATAAGGTTCAAATTTGCTATTAGGTTTCTAGAACCAATTATCGAGTTCAAACCAAGGAATGGACCCACGAAAATTGCTCAACACTCATAATTTGATATCAAACATCTGGAACCGACGCAACGATAATTAATTACCGTTGCGTTGGCTCTAGACATTGAATATTTATTTTTCGAGATAAACTATGAGAGTATGTATGATCTAATATCTATGATATGGTGTTAGAAAGCGTGACAGCCACCACAGAAGAGAAGAGATACATATATATCTAATTAATCTATACTAGTAGACAGGATCTGAGTCAGTGGGCTTCGTTGGTGCTTCTCTGCCGTTACGTTACATACAGAGTCTACACAAAAACAGAGACGCACATGTTTCCAAACACCCACCCATTTATTATTGAATCTCTCTCTGATCTCTCCACCACTGCTGCTGCACGCGCTTTCTACTCCTTGGATTCGATCTTCATTCTACTCAGATCCGTACAATTACTCTTCTTCATTCATTCCAAACATTTCAACTTTGAATCACAAAAATGATGAGCAAAACGCTTTTACTAACTTATTTCTACTTATTTATCTATATCTTGCTTTCTTCTGCTGTCATTCTCTACAACAAGGTAACTAACTACTACTCTTTTACTTCTATTCTATTTTTACCCTCCAATCTCCTATTCATTCATTCTTCTTCTTTATCTCAATGCAGTGGGTTTTATCTCCAAAGTACTTTAATTTTCCACTTCCCATCACACTTACCATGATTCATATGGCTTTTTCTGGAGCTGTTGCTTTTTTTCTTGTCCGTGTTTTTAAGGTTTGTATGTCATTTTATTCTTAATTTTTGGGGTTTATGCTCAATTTTGATATGCCACATGCCCAACTGTTTGTTTGTTTTGGATAACATTAACATACTAGTCTGATGCAACACTTACTGTCCTCTTTATTGGATTCTAGTCTTTCATCTTTTTATTGCATCTTATGTAGCACCGATGACATTGACACGACAACAACACAGACAGATGATTACATTCAATTAATTCATTTTTTAAAATTCTTATCAGTGTCAACGTGTCTGGTGTCTGTGTTAGTGCTTTAGAGTTTGCATCTCCTTTACCAATCTGAAGGGACACCCTTTACCTAATATTTATGTCCAAGTCTATGGTGCACAAGCAAGATAAGTCTTGCACCATGCACAAGGTTGTTTCCACTATTGAATTAAAAAAAATAGGATTAGATTTATTGATCCACTGGTAGAAAATAGACTTGTGCATATAAGACAAAGCCTATATTTATTTGTGTGCATACATACATGTCCGTGTTTCACTTTCATTAGGATATTGTTACTTGAACTTTTATTGCCTACCATACTTGCTTGATCAAATTTTCATTGTCTGATTTGCAGGTTGTATCTCCTGTCAAAATGACATTTGAAATGTAAGTGTATGAGCCAATGATTTTAAGCCTTCTTGTGCCTTGTAATCCTTTGACTAACTTATTTCAAAATGTGTTCTTTCCGTCACAGATATGCAACTTGTGTGATACCAATAAGTGCATTCTTTGCATCAAGTCTCTGGTAAGTACTACACCTAGGAAAACTTTACTTTTCTGATTTCATACAAACATAATCCACAGATTCTTTATAAAGGAAGATATCCCTCATTTTAACGTTTCCTATTTGTCTGATTCAACAAGTGCGTGTGCAATAAAGTTACGCATAGGCTCAAAACTATCATTACTACGTTTGTTATTTAATAATTAGCTCAGTAAGTTCGGTTTATTCAACTTGTTTGTGCTAGGTTGAACTTGAATATAGTACGAGGCAGCTTTAGATTGGCTGTGGAAGGTTTTCATGTAATCCCATTTAAGGATAAATTTGATACTTCCAGTTTCTTATGAACTGAATACACATTAGGCTGGATCTGTTGCTCCTGCATTGACTACTCAAACTAGTGAGATGTTATACTAGGCATGAAGTTCTTTGTTCTCAGTAGATAATCCTCTGTCAAAGAATTTGGTACAGTGAAGATCATCATTTACTATCTAGGTTTACTTTGAAATCTCTTTCCAAACGGTCATTATCAGACCCCTTAAAATAGATTATTGCTTGTCTTGAGTTATTACATATATGTAGTATGATTAGCCTAAACTAGGTTTTACCTTTTGTCACCATGTACATATATTTTGAATTTGTTCACTTTTAAATCTGTTCAAACCGTAGATGGTGTAGCTCAGTGGTATGGGTTGGGAGCAATGTAGTCAGCATCGAGATCCTACGTAAGATCGGTCGGTCGGAGAAAGAACATAAACACGAGGAACATAACACGGTTTGTATGTAGGATCGGTAGGTTGTTGATAGAGTTGAGAGAAATAGATAGAAAAAATAGAGTGAAAACAGAGGAACCAAACATAAAAACAGAGATAATAGAGGAAAAATAGAGGAACCAAACAACAAAATAGAGAAAAACAGAGGAGACAGAGGAAAAATGGCATAAAACAGGGGAAACAGAGCAAAACCGAACCAGAGTAAAGTCGAAGCACGGTTGAGGTGTTGTGGCACGTAAGATCGTGCACGTAAGATCGTGCGATCCTACAAGCTGGAACTCGATCTTGGCTACATTGGTTGGGAGGCTGATGGAGTATTATGTAGGAGGTCTAGGTTCGATCTCTGTTGCTATTAAATTCCCCTCCGACTAACAACTTACCAACCACTATCATTTGCCTATTAAAAATGTTAAAAGTATGATATTTCCAAGAAATTATAATTATAACTTACCTGTAATAGCTTATATGTATAATTTATAGACTATCCTGATTGCATGCACTTTAGTTTCTTTCTTCTATACATGCTCTATTCAGATGCTTATGCCTCATTTAGTATCAGTACTTTTGAAGATACAATCATATTTATATAAGCAATATGCTTTTTTGTTGCTACAGGTTTGGTAACACGGCTTATTTGCATATCTCTGTGGCTTTTATCCAGATGCTTAAAGCTCTAAGTATGTATTAACAAACTTCACTTGTTTCTCTTACTTTTGATGATGATTCCTTAATTTAAAATACTTGTGTTGTTGTTTCAGTGCCAGTTGCAACATTCCTTGTGGCTGTTTTATGCGGCATTGACAAAGCAAGGTGTGATGTGTTCCTCAACATGCTGCTTGTTAGTGTCGGAGTCGTCGTTTCCTCCTACGGGGAAATTCATTTTAATATAGTTGGTACACTTTACCAGGTCACAGGCATCTTTGCAGAGGCTTTTCGACTGGTCTTAACACAAGTCCTTTTACAGAAGAAGGGCTTGAGTTTAAATCCCATTACAAGTTTATATTACATAGCTCCATGCAGGTATTTTGTGTTGATGCTTCCAGCTAGTTTTCTCTAAAAGTTTGTAAAAATAGTTAATTGAGTCTGTAGTGTACAACTGTCATATTAACCCATGGCAGCCTTATGCATATATCTTTGAGGTTTAGTTAAATATAGTAATACTGATTTTTGGGCAATGTACCTTGACAACATGATGTATTTATCTTCTACTTTGTTGTATGCAGTTTTGTGTTTCTCTTTGTGCCTTGGTACCTTCTGGAAAAGCCCATGATGGAAGTTTCACAGATTCAGTTCAATTTTTGGATATTTTTTTCAAATGCCCTGTGTGCTCTAGCCTTGAATTTTTCCATTTTCTTAGTAATTGGTAGAACTGGTGCTGTAACCATCCGAGTTGCCGGTGTGCTTAAAGACTGGATATTAATAGCCCTTTCAACAGTTATATTTCCAGAGTCTACAATAACTGGACTGAATATAATTGGCTATGGTATTGGTAAGTTTTGCTTTTAATGTTGTGTTTTTAATCTCCCACCCATGCCATCCTCTTACATATCTGACCTGCAGCACTATGTGGAGTTGTGATGTACAATTACATAAAGGTCAGGGATGTCCGAGCCTCTCAATTAACTGCTGAAAGTATTCCTGATAGAATATCAAAGGTAATCTTCTTGACATGTTTACTAATGGTATCTATGAATATATCCTTTTAAAGGTATCTTCTTGACATGTTTCTGAATCAATACAAACTTGTTATACATGGTATCAAGAGTAAGAAATGAAGTGATAGAATAGACAAGACTGATCGAAACTGTCCTAAGCACTTGTTTATCATCTGACATACAGGACTGGAAATTTGAGAAGAAATCGTCTGATATTTATGTGCCGGATAACATTGACAACGATGAAGGAAGCAGTGGTGGCAATGATTCTGCCTCTGATATGAATATTGATGAAGAAGCACCACTAATTTCTTCATCACGGTTATCTCATATTGGACGCACGCAACTAACCAGCCATGCAACAGGAAAAGGATAATCCAAATACAGGATGTAGTTTATGTCTTCCCCTTTTTGAAAGAGAACAAGAAATAGGAAGTTGAGTCAAATGCACCATATTCCTCTCATTCGTTTTAGGTAGTATGTATGATTGTTTTATAATGCAATCAGGCTTGCTTGCACTTTGTAATTACATTCCTGGGTTTTAAGACCGAATTCTCTAGGTAAATCTTATAGTGGTGATTTTAAAATTATTTACCAACTGAGTGTAGTTGTGATATGCTTTCCTAAAGATTTTAAAACCACTCACTATATGTCAATGTAGTATGATCTCATTTTGATATGATTGTCATTCTTGCTTGCTAATATCTCAGTCAATTGAAAAGTATTTGTTGTAAAAAGAAGTGAGATCACCATATTCTGAATATATTATATCTAGTGAAATGATATCCAACTTCAATTGTATTATTGTATATAAAATTCTTTCCTCAAGTTTAAACTTTATGTTGAGAATCTTCAACTTGTATTAGACCAAACACACTATGCCAAGACTCCTACAGAATAATTACCAAACAAACATGACTTTTATTTTAATTGATTTGTTTAGCAATGGATAAATCATTAATAATGGGTTATGTAACTATATTAAACATACGGAAAAGAAAAACATAATGGGCAGATTTTAGGACAAGCATATAATTTGAACAGCAACAGACAACACCTCCCCATCAAGGACTTGATCTCGGTAAAGAATATCAATGGTTAGAGTATTTTTTAGATTCAATACGAACAACTGGCAAACTCAACTTTAAACAAATGTATAATTTACAAAACCAATTCAACAAATAGTTTCGAAATGTATGCATATATATTACACATAAAAAAAATAGGGGAGGGGAATGAATCTCCTCTGAATTAGACACATTTACACCACAAATTTCAAGTACAAGTAGTATTACTTTCTCTCTAGCCCTAAATATTTGGATTGTTACATTAAGAGACGTGGCACTCAAGGCAAAGCAGAAGACATTCGTCTGATTTACATAGAATCACAAACAGTATATGCAAGAACTCTTGAAAAAAGAAAGAATTAACTGGAAAGATCAAAATGATGCCTCCAGAAAGCAATCCTCTAATATTTGATCGATACGAACAAGAATCAAGTTGGCAGGACTAGGATTGTAGAAAACTCTTGTCAATGTAAGAATTAATCAAAAAGTTCTCCAGTCCGTACATACAAAAGCCTCCTTGAGGGAACCGGAGGCGCCAATCCTGGGATATCCCTAATATCTTTGTTGTTGGGATTCACAATCTGCAAAAATACATTATCGGTTAAAAAATAGAAGCTTATTGTCAGCATTGTACACAAATATTAATCGTGCACATAAGAACATCTGTTGTGCACATAAACATGCAATAGGCAATCACTATTCACTAGCACGGATCACCATGAAAACCAAGTTCTCGCACCTTTTCTCAAGTAGAATAATGTGTTGCCAAAGTTAATTAAAATAGTTGATAAAAATGCTTCTTTCAAATAAAATTATTAGAGCAAATTGGTTTAGTTTTAAAAAGAGAAAATATCAACAAATTATGCAAATTCATAGATGAAATGAATATCATACCTTCACAACAATAATGGCAATTACACCACAGACGATAAGAAACAGAAAAAGCATGATGCACTTGTCTGTAGCAACCTGATAACAGGGGTAAGGACAACTTAGTTCCATGAGAGGTTTGGAAGAAATACAGCAGTGCATATAAACAAGGAAATTAAAGCAACCTGTCTACCGATCTCCTTAACAAGTTGGGAGGCCTTCTTTATTGAAAACTGAATTGAATCAAGCTCGTTAACAATACGGCCCATTTGTTCAGTCTGCATAATTTAAAAAGAGAATTAGATGTCATATTAATTATCCCCTAGACTCTTCCCTTCTTATAGCATACTCAATTCAAATCAAACTTACTTGGCCCTTCAAGGTAGAAGCAGTTTGGGTGCCAACTTCAATTGTTTGATGTACAACCTACATTTTGACAGGGGTAATAAGATCAATGGTGCGGGCACAATGGAGGCATAAGTTTGATGTGACTCACCTGCTTAGACCTCTCAATAGCCTGGTCAGTCTCATCCATTGTCTTCATTCCAGCATTGACAAGTTCTTGATTTGACATTTCTGTAGGATAAGAAAGATGAGCATAATAGCTAAGATAAAATATGTTGTTCACTACACGTAAAACCATACAAAAACAGCATAGGCCCCAAACCCCAAAAAGGATGCATGAAAAAGATGAAAGCCTGAAGTATGCTATTGCAAATATTAACACTAAAACACAACGCACATATTCTACAGCAGAAACACAGAAATATAGTGGAAAAGAAATCAACTTCAATGTATATTGCAAAGTGAAGATGTCAACTCATTGGTTTCAACTACAAATTCCATTGGCTTGATAAAATGTATTTGCAGCGAGTACATTTTCATCCCAAAATAACATGAGAAAATCATCACTCAAGAAACAACACCCTCTTCTTCCTCAAGAAGCAAACATCAAACTCGCGCAAGAGAATCTTCACTTGACGAAATCCTTATTCTCAAAGGCCTCTTAGATTTGAAATTCAAAACGAGTCAAAATACAATGACAGATTACACTCCTTTTTATAACTCCTTTAAGGATTTGCTTAGCGTGAAACCCACGCAAAAACATATTAGACAGAGGATCTGGAATTTAAAGCAAAAATTTGAGAAGATGAAGAAAGCAGAAAACCAAAAATTTCCTCCTAGATTTTGTAATCCTCATGAGAAGAAACTATTTGATCTTTCTCACATGATTTGGCGACATAAGAAAATGAAAATTTGATTTCTTAGCAGCATTTTCCTTGAGTAAATTTCCATTTTCCTTGAGCAAACTTATGCCTCCATTGTCTAGGTTTCACGCTAAGCAAATCCTTAAAGGATTTATAAAAAGGAGTGTAATATGTCATTGTATTTTGACACGTTTTGAATTTCAAATCTAAGATGCCTTTGAGAATAGGAATTTTGTCCTTCGAAGTGAAGATCACGTACACGAATTTGATGTTTGCTCCTTTGAGGAAGAAGAGTGTGTTGTTTCTTGAGTAATGATTTTCTCATGTTGTTTTGGATTTTTGGGATGAAGAAGTGAGTATATTTTCATCCCAAAATCCCACGGTGGGCGCCAAATGTACTTGCAGTGAGTACAATATCAAAACTAGGGTTTAGTATCTGATTAGGTCGTGGCTTGGGAATGATCCCAAGGGCCCTTTTGGGCCTTCTTCAGCGCGACTCACTCCCTAAGTTACCTATCAGAGTGTAAAACGCGTATATCCGAATATTTTGGCCGGATATTTGGCGTCGAGGTTCGGGCTTGAAAGTTTGGGGGGATAAGAAAAGGGGGGCGCCCCATTCTGTCATGATGGCGCCCTTGCTTAGGGCTAGCAGGCCCTTATATGAATATTTGGCGGTCCAAACATGTTACCTGATGCCAATTGAACATTTCCTTCGGCTGTGGATTCACTTGCTCCAGCTCCCATGTCAAAAAGCTCAAGTTTTTTATTACCAATGGTATTCATGTACCTGTTTATCATCCAAGTGATAGTATCAACCCTCCTTTCAACTAGCCAAAAGGGTAAAACTTCTATTTAGGAGTAAAGAACCATAAATAAGGAAACTAAATTTTGCTTTATTGGTTCTACAAAACACTGTGAGAAAGCATATATCATTAGTTAAAAGTTGAACATGCCTCCTACGGAATTGGTATTTCTCGTCTTATTTGTTTCATAAACTTTAAATAATCAATCAAAAGCTAAACATAGAAATGAAAGTACAAAAACAAGCTTACGTTTTTCTCAGTGCCACATATGAGTTTAGCTCCTTGATCTGCAAGAAAAATGAATGTTATAAACATAAGAGTTTTATGCAAATTCTTTATAACTCGTTACACACAGAAAAAGGATAATTTGAGTGTCAATCTCCAATACAAGGAGGATCTTGAACCCTTTCAAAACTTTGAAGAGTTAGATACTAAATTTCCAACATGACCAAGAAAAACAAAATAAGGGTTCTGATATTGACCATTGATTGCTTTTCGTCATTAAGTTGCTTGTTCACTTCTTCAGGATTTCCTGCCCCTTCATCTTTAATTTCACGATCAAAATCTTTTATCAACCTGATGACATTAATAAAAACATAATGTTCAGATTCCAAGAATGCCATTAACAAATTCCAAAAAGAAATCATGAAATGTATTAAAATTCATAATCTACAAGAAATGTCTCTTCTTCCGACATTTATGTTTGAAAAAATGCAATCCCGTCTATCAAATATGTAGTCATCAAACAAAGCACACACCCAGTATGATAACCCAAAAAACAACTATCAAATTTATTTTCCTAAAATATTCTATATAGAGCGGGGTTGCATGTTTCCCACATTATTATTAATCAAATCCTGAATGGTTGGCATGAGATGTCAATTTCATTACAGAAGTTTTGTTTATGACATTTAGTAGTGAAAAACTAAAGGGGGCAGCAGGGTCCTGGCAAGATTCGACTCAAACAAGTCAATTATAAACAATCTTACTATACATTTGCAAAAGATGATTTCACAACTCAAACCTTTGACCTAGTCACACAATAACACCTCTAACCATTAGGCCAAGGCTCCTCTTGTTTATGATATTTAGTGGTAAACAAAGGGTGTTTGTTTGGATTTCATTCAGAAAGACTCAATTGTCATATAGAGATATCAAAATTATATTCACATTAATGCACGACTTACCTTTTGCAGTCCCTCATCTTCCCGGTGAGTTCCTCCAGCTGGGTACTTTGTCTATTGGAATCTTTAATCTTATCCAGCTTCTGGAAGCCATTTCTGTATGCAAAAAGTGCTAATATAAAAAAAATGATAATAAAATTAACATAGTACACATTATCCACACTCCAACATGTATCAGTAACGACTTAAACAGTGGGATCTATAAGCACTTATACGCATATAAGGATTTTTTGCAACTGAAGAACAGTAAACTTGTTTTAATTAAGAAGTGATAGGACTTGGTTGGGTATTATGGGGGGTTCTTAAGTCCCACATCAAGTGGTATGAGATGCTCGGCGAAACACTTAGGGGATGGTTCCCCAAGTACTTGTATGCTTATCAATTAGTACTAATGCTGGTTGTCAGTGTTTTGGAGAAGACCACCGATGGAGGGTTTTGACCCACAAGAAAGTAACACAAAGTGTTGGTATAATAGGGACTCGGGCATCCTGTCCTGGGACGCCTAAGTTTCACATCGAGTGGTATGGGATGCTTGAGGGAGTACCTAAGATGTTTGGTTCTTTCCACCTTGATAGGTAGGGAAGGCTCCCCAAGTGCTTTGGTGGTTGCTTATCAAGAAGCTTCTATAATAATGAATTAGATACTGATCCAAACTAGTCCTTAATCGAGTAAAACATTCTAACAGTCATTAGTCTGAGCTACCTACACTTACAATATGTCAACCTGGTTGTCACTACACAACAAGACATCATACCATGAACATGTATATCAAGTGGCACCAAAGACAAGCCTTCATGTTGTTGAACTACAGAACTCTTATAGCTAAGTAACCAAATTTGTTGATTTATATATCACAAAGCACCTAAATTATCAACTATAACAACATCAAATCTGAACTTACTCAATAATTGATAGCTTTTCAAAAAAAAACAAAAAAAACTCAATAATTGACGAAAATTTGATTTGAGAGGGTAATCCTCCAATGTCAACAAAAATCACGATCTCTTGCACACAATAACACACCAAAAATTATTTATTTTTGAATTGATTTGTGCAAACATTGATGATGAGAAGGAATAAAATGAAGATAAAAAAAATGCAGAGAATTTGAAATTAAGAATGATGAAGATGCATACGCGAGGGCACGGAAGATGTCACGAATTTCACCATGGATCTGTTCGAGCTGAGGGGTCATCTTCAAGTTGGAAGCCATGGATGCGGGAGATTGAGTTTAACCCTCAAAATCCCGGCAAAAAAAAGAACGAATTTTGGAGAGAAACCCTAAGTTGTTGTTGATGAGAGAGGAAGCATTAGTGATTGTTGTTGTTAATTGAGAAGAAAGGAATTGAAAATGCAGAAGAATGTGTTTGAAAATTGGATTACGTGATAGTGAGAGAAAGAGAAAGAACAACACAACACAACACAACAGAAGAAGACAGCACGACACAAACACAACGGAACGCAGAAGTTGGACATGTGCTGTGGAGAGAGAGAGAGAGATTTCTTGTCACATCTCTTTTTCTTTTTTTTCAAGAATATTTTTACAATTTAATCTAATCTAATCAAATCTTCCTGATACTCCATCCGGTATCAAATGTAAGCAACTTTTTACTTTTTAGGTTTATTCAATAAATAATATATGTGGTCCATATTATAGACCACATATATTATTTATTGAATGAACCTAAAAAAGTGAAAATTTCCTTACATTTGAGACCGGAGGGAGTAGTTTTTTTTAGAAAGTACGAAAGTAGATATTTTTCTCGTAAATAAAATCAATATTATTCGTCTTCATGAGTATAATTCGGTTGGATGATAAAAAAAAGAGCAACGCTATATCTCTAGAAAAATAACATTAATAATTCTTCAAGAATAAAGAGCAGCCAATCATAATGCACTATTTGCCACAATTCAAAGAGGTGTGGCTGAAAAATAAGAATTTAACAAACAAATCATGCAATTAAAAAGTCTTGAAAAATTCTTGATGCTATTTTTCTAGAGAAATAGCATTTTCCTAAAAAAAAAACAAAGAAATGTTAGGAACACTCTATTTTTAACATTTTCTCTAACATTTACTCATCTATTGGGTGAAACTCATGTGGGTCTCACCACTTTATGTGGAATTCATTTCTAATGTGTGGTACCGGCATGAACTTCACCCAACAACAACAGAGAGTGTTAGAAAGAGAGTGTCTATACTCTATAGTACTCCTCTAAAAAAACATAACTAGGTTGGTGAGAATAATTCATTGTAATATGTATGTTTTAAACTTTGAAACTCCATTTATTCACCTTAATGTAAATTCTAGCCATTACATTAGGTAAAAAAAAAAAATCAATATTACTAGTGAGTGTGTTTTTAGCAATATATATCGTACCTGCTCATGCGTTGGACTATAATGTCATCCTTTATTTTAAATTTTTGTGAGATTGAGATGATGGGGAAACACCAACTAGTCACAAACGGAAGAATGTTTCCTTTTTTTTTTTTTAGACATATAAAGATGTCATTATAATGTACGTATTCTTTATTGTTTACTCTCTCCGGTCTCAAATACAAGAAAAAAATTCTTTTTTTAGGTTCATTGAATAATTAACGTATCTG